>VFQQ010000326.1_pt1 | contig 105187 bp, 88 predicted proteins | sample 3512341 | NCBI WGS metagenome assembly VFQQ01 (sample SAMN10412373, study PRJNA504923) | tailings metagenome | isolation source: Relicate 2 Philex TSF1 revegetated site | place: Philippines: Tuba, Benguet | collected 2017-08-29 | reverse complement strand
GCCCAGCCGGACCGGAAGTAGGCTCTCAGTGCTACTGAGAGCCTACTTCCGGGGGAAAAGAGGTAACGGGGATGGGAGAAGAAGGGAGAGGCCACGGACTGGGCGGGCGGTGGGGCGGATGGGGGTCTGTCGGCTTAGGCCGAGACGTTTGAATCAGGCAAGGACGAGAAGGTGGAGGCTCCTCGGTGAGATGCTATGTTGGGAGCGGTCTGTGTCACTAAGTGCTTGCACTTGCCAGCCGGTGGTTTCTTTGAGGTTTCTCGAACAAACATGAAGACATTTCTGAGCGGACTAGGACTGCGGTTCTGGACGACCGTGGCCTGTTACCTCGGGATTCTGGCCGCCTCGTTCTTGCTGGCCTACGAGTTACGCTTCGACTTTGCCGTGCCGCACGAGATGGAGGCAGAGCGTGTTAGGCTACTCAAGTATGCTCTGATCGTAAAGTTCCTTGGGTTGGTCTTGCTTCGGCAGACGGGGAGCATGTTGCGCTACTTCAGCCTGCCTGACCTTGTGCGCGTGAGCGTGGCTATGGCGGCTTCGAGCGCGCTGCTGATCGTTCCGCGCTTCTTGGGTTATGTCGACTACGTCTTCCCTCGAGGTGTACTGCTGATCGACCTGCTGCTCAGCATCGTGGGACTTTGCGTGTTTCGCATTGCGCTGCGTGTGTATCAGGAGCGGATCTCCTTGGCGCGGCGGGTGCAGGGGCGGCCGATGGAGCGGATTGCCATCGTAGGGGCGGGGGATTCCGGGGCCTCGCTCGCGAACGATCTGCTCAACATGCCGGCGCGGGGGTTCAAACCGGTGGCCTTTGCCGACGACGATCGCTCGAAAAAGGGGCGGTTGCTCCATGGCGTTCCGGTGATCGGTCGGCCGGAGGATCTGATCAAGGCAGATCTGGAAGGCGTCAAAACCGTCATCGTGGCCATGCCGTCAGCCCCGCAGAGGCGGGTGCGGGAGATCGTGATGTTTCTCGCCCAACATGGCTACCGCGTCGAAACCGTGCCGGCGCTGGAGGACCTCGCTTCGGGCAAGGCGCGCGTCAGTCATATTCGCCCGGTCGAGGTCGATGATCTGCTCGGGCGCGAGCCCGTGGCCCTCGACACGAACTCCATTCGCAAATTCGTCGAGGGAAAGGTGGTGATGGTCACGGGCGCCGGCGGGAGTATTGGCAGCGAGCTTTGTCGGCAAATCGCCCGGTTCAATCCGCAGCGGCTGCTGTTGCTCGATCAGGCCGAGGGCAGCCTTTTCCTCATCGAGCAGGAGATGAACGAACTGGGCATGGGGGCGATCGCCACGCCGCTGGTGGCCGATATCCTCGACGAGGCGCGCATGTCCGACATTTTCCGCCGCCTTCGCCCCCAGGTGGTCTTTCATGCGGCCGCCCACAAGCACGTCTTCCTCATGGAGCGCCAGCCGGTCGAGGCCCTTCGCAACAACAGCATGGGCACGCGACTGCTCGGCGAGATTGCCGCGGAGTATGGGGTCGAGTCGTTCGTGCTCATCTCCACCGACAAGGCCATCAATCCGACCAGCCTGATGGGTGCGAGCAAGCGCTTGGCCGAGATCCACCTGCAGGCGATCCAGGCGAGGATCCGGGGCGGTGGCCAAGGTGCCAGGGGCCGGGACTCGGCCTCGTCCCTGCCGGGACACGAGCGGAGGCAGGAGACCAGAGCAGCGATTTCGGGCCAACAAGCGGCCCAAGCCTTGCACGCAACCGCTCGCGTGGAGTCGAAAGACTCCAAACCTACAATTTCGGCGCAGCCGAAATTGACCAAGTTCATCGCCGTGCGCTTTGGCAACGTCCTGGGTTCGTCGGGCAGCGTGGTGCCGATCTTCAAGAAGCAGATCGCGGCGGGGGGGCCGGTGACGGTGACGCATCCCGACGTCACGCGCTACTTCATGACGATTCCCGAGGCGGTTGGCCTCGTGATGCAGGCGGCGGTGCTGGGGCAGGGCGGGGAGATCTTCGTGCTCGATATGGGACAGCCGGTGAAGATCGCCGACCTTGCGAAGCAGATGATCGAACTGAGCGGGTTTACCGTCGGCGAGGACATCGAAATCAAGTTCACCGGCCTGAAGCCGGGCGAGAAGCTCTACGAGGAACTGCAGCACCACGACGAGAGCCACCTGCCCACGGAGCACCCGCGCATCATGCGATTCGTGCCCAAGGGCGATGCCACTTCGGCGAGCGCGCGGGCCATCGATCAGCTCGAGCCGATTTTGTTCACGTCGGGTCCCAATTCCATCAAGCAGCAACTCAAGGCGATCGTGCCGGAGTATGCGCCGCACTTGGAGTGAACTCCAAGAACCTCCAACGCCGAACATCCAACATCCAACGGATCGAAGCCGCTCGGGCGGGGTGGTCGGGCGGGGGACGCAGTAGCGAGTAGCGGGTAGCGAGTAGCGAGTAGGGGGTACGGATGATGGAGGTGGGGCGGGCCGGGTGGGGGAGGCGGGGAGCCAGTAGCGAGTAGCTTGTAGCGATTATGTGGTCCGGGCGGGAGGGAATTACGCAATCACCCCGAAAAACGCCGCAGGCGTTTTCTCATGGCGGAAGGGCGGTTCGACGAACCGCCTTTCCGCCATTTTTTGAACTTGTTGGTTTGAGGCGTGTCGGGGCTGGGGACTCCTTCGTACTGCGCGTACGGCCCGGACTTTGCGATTGCCATTTCCGGGGCGTTCGACGGTTTAGCCATCTTTCCGCATGCCTGTTCTCTCCTTGTTCTCCCGCGTTCGCACCTTCGCACTTGCGCTCTCGCTCGCGCCCGTCGCCGCCCTTGCCCAATCCGGCTCGCTACCGGTCCTTCCCGAAGACGTCTTCCCCGAGCTGAAGCAAATCCTCGCCGAGGCGGTGCAGCAGTCCCCGCGGATGCTGTCGCAAAGCCTCAATCAGGAGATCGCGGCGGCCGACTTGATCAGCGCCCGGTCGGGATTGTATCCGTCGGCCGGCGGTTACCTTCAGGCCAGCGTCACCCGTGACCGGCGGGAGGGGATTCAGGGGGACCTCTCCACCGACAAACTTTACTACAGCTTTTCGATCACGCAGCCCCTCTTTCATTGGGGCGAGCGGCGGAACAATGCCAAGATCGGCGAAATCAGCAAACGTATCGCCGACCGGAACTACGGAGAGGCTTACCGCCTGCTTGCGCACGAGATCCGCGTCGCTTACCTGCAGATGATCATCCTCAAGGGCCGGGTTGCAGAAGCAAAGTTCAATCTGGAACAGGCGCAGGAGACGCTGCGCGTGACCGAGGATCGACTCATGCGCGGCGTGATTTCCGAGAGCGAGGCGTTTCAGCCGCGCATTGCGGCCGAGCAATCGGCATTGAACGCCGACAAGGTCGCCGACTCCTTCGCCGAGGCGAAGCGCCGGTTTGCGGTCCTCACCGGGCGGCCCGCTCCGGTCGACGAACGAATTCCTGACGAGATTCCGCCCGTCACCACCTCCGAGGACAAGGTGGCCTCGTTGCTCGGCGGCTTTCTCTCCCAGTCCGAGCCGCTGACGGTCACGGGACGCACGCTGCGGGATCAGGTCGAGTCCGCGGAACTCACCTATGCCAACCAAAGGTCGCGTCTGCGCCCGAAAATCAACCTCGTCGCCGGTCTGACGCAGGATGAGCAGAGCTACACCATTGATCCCTCGCTAAAGTTCGGCCTGCGGTCCTTCTATGCCGGCGTCAGCGTGAACTGGACCGTCTTCGACGGCTTTGCGACCAAAGCCGCCAAACGTTCCTCGCTCGCCCGCGTCCGTCAGGCGGAGGCGACCTACCGCCAGTACGCCGAGAGCGTTGCCTCCGACGCGCAGCGCAACGCCCGGCAGCTCTCCTTCGCGGCCCGGCAGCTTTCCATTCAAGAGCGACTCTTCGACAGCAACCGCAATTTCCTCAACTTCATCAGGGAACAACGTTCCCGCGGTCTGTCGTCCGACGCGGACGTCACCCAGGCGCAGGTCCGCTACAACAGCGGCCTCCTCGCCGCGCTCGAGGCTCGCGCGGACTACTTGTTGAAATCGGCCGACTTTGTCGGTTTGGTGTCCGAGGATCCGAATCTCGCCAACCTCGGCGCGGTTGGACGCTAACGTACCATGGGTTTGCTCAAGAAAGTCATTCTGCCCCTCGTCGCGGTCGCGGCGATCATCTACGGAATCACCTACGCCACCCGCCCGGTAGCGCTCGCTGCCCCGGTGTTCCGCGGCAAGGCGATTCAAGGTGCGCCCGCCAGCGTCACCGTGCTCGCCGAAAATACCTCGCCGATCGTCAGCGAGGTCGGAGGGCGACTCAAGACGGAGGGCTTCAACCTCGACCCCGGCGCACGCGTGAAGGCGGGCGACGTGCTCGCCTTCCTCGACACCACGACGCTCCTCCTCGAGATCGAGCGCACGCAGAGCGAGCTCGACGCCGCCCGGCGCCGCAAGGAAATCGGCATCCCGCTCGAGCGCGACCTGGAGAACGCCCGCGATGTCCTCGCGGACGCCGAAAACAAGTTCCGCTCCGGCAACCTCGCCGAATCCGAGCTCAACAAGCAGCGGCGCGCCGTCCAGCAGTTGCAGCAGCGCGTCAACCTCGAGAAGGCGACCGAAGACCAGCTCATCAGCGCGCTCGAAAACCGGCTGAAGCTCCAGCGCGTGCAGCTCGACGCCACGACGATCAAGGCGCGCATCAATGGCCAGATCGCCGAGGTTTTCGTCAACGCCGAGCAGTTCATCGGCGACCGCACCGTCGTCGCCACCATGATCACGGACAGCCGCGTGGTCGAGGCGAAGGTCAGTGAGGAACATTACTCCGACCTGAAGATCGGCCAGCATGCCTCGGTGCGCTTCCTCGGACTCGGGCCGCAGGAGTACGGCGCCTCGGTCACGAAGATTCTGCCCACGGCCGATCCGGTGACGCAACGCTACGGCGTGCACCTGTCGATCGATCTCGATCCCGCGCGGCTCGCGCCCGGCCTCACCGGCGAGGCGAGCATCATCACCGGCATGCGGGAGAACACGCTGATCATCCCGCGCCGCGCCCTTTTTGGCGACAGCGTTTACCTGGTGAAGGACGGGCGCGTCGAACAGCGTCGCATCCGGACCGGATACACCAGTCTCAACGCGGTCGAGGTCGTGTCGGGCCTCGAAGAAGGCGACCTCGTGATCGTGGACCAGCTGCAGCAGTACCGACCGGGCGACCGGGTCCGCGTGCAGGTCGAAGCGGCCCCGGCCTCGTGAGCGGCGCTCTGCGTCTTTTTCCCCGCCGTCCCGTTCGCCGGTAATGTCTCCCAACCTCCTGATCGCCCTCCGCTTCCTTACGGCCAAGAAGCGGTCCATGATCATGAGCCTGTCGTGCATCGTGCTCGGCGTCGGGCTCTTCGTCGTCACGCAGGCGACGACGAGCGGCTTCGAGCAGTTCTTCATCAAGACGATCCTGGGCACCAACGGGGCGATCCGCGTCGAGGACAAGATCCAGCCGACGCTCTCGACGATGAGCGCGGGCGGCGGCGCCAGCGGCTCGATCTTCGAGGTCGCGCAGAAGGAGGGGCGCAAGTACGTCGAGGGTGTGGCCGAGCCGAAGGAAGTGGTTTCGGCCATTCGCAGTTTTCCCAACGTGGCCGCCGTCTCCGAAGTGGTGCATGGGGCCGTCCTGATCCGCACCGCGCTGCGCAGCGATTCGGTCCGCGTTTACGGCATCAACCTCGAGGATCATCTCAAGGTTTCCGACCTCGGCAGCCAGATCGTGCGCGGGTCGCTCGAGGATTTTCGCAAGAGTCCGCTCGCCGTGCTGCTCGGGCTCGAGATGGCCGAGCGCCTGCAGGTCGACGTGGGCGAGTGGATCCAGCTGCAGTTCGACGGGGAGAATCGTCGCTATCGCGTGGCGGCGCTCTACGAGACGGGCGTGAGCGACATCGACCGCATGCGCGTGTACATGCACATGGGGGAGGGGCGGTCGCTGATCAAGAAGCCGACGGGGGCCTCCTTCCTTCAGGTCAGCCTGTACGACCGCGACCGGGCAACGGCGGACGCCGCGCACATGACGGCCGTGCTCGGCCACAGCGTCCGCTCCTGGCAGGAGCGCGAAAAGACCTGGCTCGAAGTCTTCCGCGCGCTGCGCATCTCGTCGGCGATCACGGTCTCGGTTTTCACGCTCATCGCCGGCCTCGCGATGTTCAACACGCTCGCGATGATCGTCATGGAGAAGACCAAGGACATCGCGATCCTGCGTTCGATGGGCTATACGCGGAAGGACGTTCTGCGCATCTTCCTCTGGCAGGCCGCGGTGGTCCTTGCGATCGGCACCGTGCTGGGAGCGATCCTCGGCGCCAGCGTCACCTACGCGGTCTCGCAGATGCCGATCCGCATCCGCGGCATCTTCGCGACGGATCACTTCATCGTGGCCTGGTCGATCTGGCACTACGTGGCGGCTGTCTCGACCGCCGTGATCATGGTCATGGTCGCCAGCCTCGTCCCCTCCCGCCGCGCGGCGCGCCTCGAACCCGGCGATGTGATCCGGGGCACGGCGCTGTGAGCTTTCCCGAAGGAAAAGCGGAGACGGGAGCACGGAGACGGCAGGCCGGAATTCCAGCTGGAGTAGCCCACTACAACACACCCAACATCATTCCCCTTGATGAAATCAAAGATAACTCGTTTCGAAGACTTGGAGGTTTGGAAGGAAAGCATGCAACTCGCTGTTGAGGTTTATTCGGCGCTCAAGACCTCGCGGGATTTTGGTCTGAGAGATCAAATGCAGAGGGCCGCGGTCTCGATCCCCTCAAATGTCGCGGAAGGATATGAACGAGGATCGAATAAGGAGTATGTGCAGTTCCTTGGGTATGCTCGTGGATCGGGGGGCGAACTGCGGACTCAGCTTTATCTTGCCGCGAAGTTGGGCGAGATTGCACCGGCGAACTCCAAGGAGATGCTCGCAAAGAGCCGCAAAGTGTCGGCAATGCTCGGCAAACTCATCCAAGTACGGAGACGCGATTTTTGATGCCCTCCGGTCTCCCTCCTCCTGCCTCCCGCCTTCCCATCGCCGCATCCGGCGATGGAGCCCCGCGCATCGCGCTGCGGTGCGCGGGGCTCCATCGCTACCTCGGCCAGGGCGAGGGGCGTGTGCACGTGCTCAAGGGGGTTTCCTTCGAGGCGGAAGCCGGGCAGGTGTATGCGATCGTCGGGCCGTCGGGCTGCGGGAAGTCGACCTTGCTGTACCAACTCGGCCTGCTGGACCGGCCGGATGCCGGCACGATCGAGATCGGCGGGCACCGCATGTCGAACGAGGACGATGCGGCGCGCACGGCGGCGCGCGGTGAGCACATCGGGTTCGTTTTCCAGTTCCACTTCCTCATGCTCGAATTCACGGCGCTCGAGAACGTGATGATGCCCATGCGCAAGCTCGGGAAGCTGTCTTTGCCGCAAATGGAAGAACGCGCCCGGTCCCTGCTGACGGCAGTCGGCCTCGGCGAGAAGACCCACCGCCTCGGCACGCAGCTTTCCGGAGGCGAACAGCAGCGTGTGGCCATCGCGCGCGCCTTGGCGAACCAGCCCTCGATCATCCTCGCCGACGAGCCCACGGGCAACCTCGACCAGAAGAACTCCGGCATCGTCTTCGACCTCCTGACCCGTCTCGCGAAGGAGAACGGCCAGGCCATCGTGCTCGTGACGCACAATCCCGAAATCGCCCAGCGCTGCGACCACGTCCGGCCGATGCGCGACGGCGTCTTCGTGTAGGAAAACGGCTGCGCCGTTTTCCTCAGCAGCCCGTCGGTGCGGGCCTCTCCTTTGCCGCAGAATCGTCCGCTCTCCTCTCGCGAGAAGCCAAGCGCGACCTCAGACGGGCTGCTCACGATAAGCGTTGGCCCCAGGGAAGCGGTTTTTCGCTTATTTGTCGGCGAGGAAAAAAGTTCCGTGGGAATTTTTGGTTTACTTTGAAAATGCCGATGCCTTCGTTCTCCCTCTGATTTTGTCCCAACCACGTCGTCCCGTGTCCCAACCACATTCGCGAAAGTCTTTCCTTGGAAAAGTAGTTGGCCTGCTGGCCGCAGTCGGTGTTACTCCGCGGCTCTTTGGCCGGCAACGTGCTGAAGACGCGCCGGTGCAGGCGCCCTTCGCGCTGCGTCCGGACAACCGGGCGGTGGCGCGCCGGTCCGAAACCGTTTAACCTGTCCGGCGACCTCCGGATTTCCCAGGCCTATGTCGAAACTCTTTCCCAAATCGGCCAACCGGCTGCCGTTGCAGATCATTGTGTATCTGTTCGTGCTGGCGGGCATCGTCACGGCGGCGACGACGTACTACGCGACGCCGAAGTACACGCGCGTGGGTTATGCCCCGGTCCAGCCGGTGCCCTTCAGCCACGCGCTCCACGCCGGGCAGCTGGGCCTCGATTGCCGCTACTGCCATTCGACCGTGGACAAGGCGGCGCATGCGGCCGTGCCGACGGCGCAGACGTGCATGAACTGCCACAGCCAGGTCAAGAAGGACAGCCCGTTGCTCGCCCCCGTGCGCGCGAGCTTCGAGTCCGGGGACCCTGTGCCGTGGGTGAAGGTGCATGAGGCGCCCGACTACGTTTACTTCAACCACGCCGTCCACGTGAACCGTGGCGTCTCCTGCGTGGAGTGCCACGGCAAGGTCAACGAGATGGAAGTCGTGACTCACACCCAGCCCCTTTCCATGGGTTGGTGCCTCGAGTGTCACCGCGAGCCCGAGAAATTCGTGCGTCCGCCCGAGCACGCGACCAACCTTGACTGGGTGCATCCCGGCGGGGTCGCCGCCCAGCTCGAGCAGGGCAAGAAGTTCGTGCACGACTGGAATGTGAAACCTCCGCAAAGCTGCTCCGGCTGCCACCGATGAAACGCAAAGTTCTCCATCCCGAACCCTCCTCCAGCGAGCTTTCCGGTCCGCGCTACTGGCGCAGCCTCGACGAGCTCTCCCAGACCCCTGGTTTCAAGGAGCAGGTGGCCCGCGAGTTCCCCGAGGGGGCTTCGAATCTGGACGGCGTCGACCGCCGCCATTTCTTCAAATTGATGGCCGCCTCCTTCGCCCTCGGTGGCATGGGGCTGGCCTCCGGCTGCCGCCGGCCCGAGGCGCACATTCTGCCCTACGGCAAGTCGGTCGAGGGCATCATTCCGGGTGTGCCGCAGTACTACGCGACGGCCTTCCCCCTGCGCAAAGCGGCCCTGCCGCTGCTTGCCGAGACGCATCAGGGACGTCCGACCAAGCTTGAGGGCAACCCGACTTACGCCGCCCATGGCGGTGCTTCTTCGCTCCTCTCCCAGGCGTCGGTGCTCGATCTTTACGATCCGGACCGCGCCACGACCCACCTTGTCGACGGCCGTCCGGCGACACTGGCTCAGGTGAACGACAAGCTGGCCGCCATCGGTGCCGCCGCCGGTGATGGAACCGGTCTCGCCTTCCTGGCGGAGGAGACGGCCTCGCCGACGCGCGCCCGTCTCGTGGCCGCGCTCAAGCGCAAGTTCCCCCGGGCGATCTGGGCCGAGTACGAGCCCGTGACGGACGAGGCCCCGCTCGCCGCCGCCCAGGCGGCCTTCGGGCGCGCCGTCAAGCCGGTCTATCGCTTTGCCAAGGCGGCGCGCGTCGTCTCGGTCGATGCCGATTTCTTCCATGCCGAAGCGGGCGCCCTCTACTATGCCCGCGACTTCGGCAAGGGCCGCAAGGTCCGGACGAAGAACGACCCGATGAACCGCCTCTACGCCATCGAAAGCACGATGACGTTGACCGGTTCGATGGCTGACCACCGCCTGCGCATCGCGAGCAGTCACATGCCGGCCTTCATCGCGGCGTTGCACGGCAAGGTCACGGGTCAGAACACCTTCTCCTCCCTGGCCCAGGGCTTGGAGTTCAAGGATCAGGACAAGTGGCTCGACGCCTGTGCGGCCGATCTGCTCGCCCACAAGGGCCAGTCCGTCGTCGTGGCCGGCGCCCACCAACCGGCGCAGGTGCACGCGATTGCCTACGCGATCAATGCCGCCCTTGCGAACATCGGCTCGACGGTCGATTTCGTCGAGATTCCCGCGCCGGTCGCCTCGTCCATTTCCGACCTCGCGGCGGCCGCCAAGGCCGGTTCCGTCTCCACGCTGGTTATTCTCGGCGGCAACCCCGCCTACAACGCACCGGCCGACCTCGATTTCGCGACGGTGGCCAAGTCCGTGCGCGACGTGGTGCGTTTCGGTTACTACGTCGACGAGACGTCGCAGCTCGCCGGCTCCCACATTACCGCCGCCCACTACCTTGAGTCTTGGGGCGACGCGCGGACGGTCGACGGCACCATCGTGCCGATCCAGCCGATGATCCTGCCGCTCTTCAACGGCCTCACGGAAAACGAGGTGCTCGCCCGCATCGCCGGCGAGACCGTCACGGATCCCTACACGCTGGTTTACAACACGGTGACGGGCATCGCCGGTGGCGATGCCGCGGCGGTCTTCCGCAAGTTCCTGCACGACGGTCTGCTCGAAGGTTCGGCCTATCGCCGCGCCGACGTGACCTACCGTTCGGCCGGCGTCGCCGATCTCTTCCGCAGCTCGCCCTCGTATGCCGCGCTCTCGAAGGACAACCTCGAGGTGCGTTTCGTCACGGATCACAAGGTCGACGACGGACGTTTCGCGAACAATGGCTGGCTGCAGGAGTGCCCGGACCCGATTACGAAGGTTTCGTGGGACAACGCCATCCTCGTCAGCCCGCGCCTCGGCAAGGAGCTCGGCATCGATCCGGGAGGCTCGTTGATCCAGGTTGCCCGCAAGGAAACCGCCAGCTTCGTCCGCGGTCAGGAGATGGCCTTCATCGGCGAAGTGACGGTCAACGGCCGCACCGTCCGCGGTCCCGTCAGCATCCAGCCCGGTCTCTCCAACTGGACCATCGTCCTTCCGCTCGGCTACGGCCGCAAGGTCTCGGGCCGCGTGGGCAAGGGTGTCGGACACGACTTCTATCCCGCCCGCACGACCGGGGCGATGCACGTCGCCACCGGGGCGAAGCTCACGATCACGCGCGAGCGGTTCGCCTTGGCGAACACCCAGGAACACTGGTCGATGGAAGGTCGTGACATCGTGCGCGAGGCCAACCTCGAGGGCGACAATGGCTTCCGGGCCAACCCGGCCTTCGTCGACACGATCGGCATGGAGGCGCATGCTCCGCCCAATCTCGGCAAGGACGCGGGCGCCGATCCGGCCTTCATCGCCTCCACCACGCCGCGCGGCAACTCCCTCTATGAGCTCCCCGATTTCACGGGCGTGCATCAGTGGGGCATGTCGATCGACCTCAACACTTGCATCGGCTGCAACGCCTGCGTGGTGGCCTGCCAGGCCGAGAACAACATCCCGATCGTCGGCAAGGACCAGGTCCTCCGCGGCCGTGAGATGCACTGGATCCGTCTCGACCGCTACTACTCCGACGGCAACATCGATGGCGGTGCGTTCGGCGGCGAGGGCAACCGCGAGATCCCCGAGGATCCGCAGGTGTCCCTCCAACCCGTGGCCTGCCAGCACTGCGAACTCGCGCCTTGCGAGACGGTGTGTCCGGTCAATGCCACGGTGCACGACGAGGAAGGCCTCAACACGATGGCCTACAACCGCTGCATCGGCACCCGCTATTGCGCGAACAACTGCCCGTACAAGGTTCGTCGCTTCAATTTCTTCGACTGGAACAAGCGCCAGCTCGACGAGCTCTACCTCGGCCCGCTGGGCAAGGCCGGCATGCCGGAGCTCGTCAAGATGGTGAAGAATCCCGACGTCAGCGTGCGCATGCGCGGCGTGATGGAGAAGTGCACCTATTGCGTGCAACGCATCCAGCAGGCCAAGATCGCGCAGAAGGTCGCCGCGCGCGACTCCGCCAACGTCAAGGTCCCGGACGGCACCATCAAGGTGGCCTGCCAGCAGGTCTGTCCGGTCGATGCCATCGTCTTTGGCGACGTGCTCGATCCCGAGAGCGAGGTCTCCAAGGCCAAGGCGCGCGAGCACGACTACGCGCTGCTCGGCTACCTCAACATCCGCCCGCGCACGACCTACCTCGGCAAGCTGCGCAACCCGAATCCCGCCATGCCCGACTACGCGGCCCTGCCGCTCAGTCGCAAGGAATACGACACCAAGAACCATCCCGTGCACGATGACCACGGTCACCACCATGGCCATGGACATGGCTCGATCGGCAACGCCAAGACCTTCGGAGGACTGAGCTAATGGCCCACGCATCTGATCATGCGGTCGCCGCCCCGGCGATCCTCAAGGAAGTGAAGCCGGCGGTGCTCCCGCGGGCCACGTTGGTCGAGCACAACCGGAGCTTCGGTTGGATCACCGACAAGATCTGCGGCATCATCGAGGGCAAGACGCCCACGTGGTGGTGGGTCTGCTTCATCCTCGCGTGCTTTGTCGCCTCCTTCACGGTGGCCGGCATCACCTACCTCGTCGCCACGGGCGTCGGCGTGTGGGGTCACGCCAACCCGGTCAACTGGGCCTGGGACATCGTCAACTTCGTGTTCTGGATCGGCATCGGCCACGCCGGCACGCTGATCTCGGCGATTCTCTGCCTCCTGCGCCAGAAGTGGCGCACGTCGATCAACCGTGCGGCCGAGGCCATGACGATCTTCGCGGTCGTCTGCGCCGCGATCTTCCCGGTCTTCCACGTCGGCCGCGTCTGGTTCGCCTGGTACCTCTTCCCGATCCCCAACTCCAACGCGATCTGGCAGAACTTCCGTTCGCCGCTGGAGTGGGACGTGTTCGCCGTCTCGACCTACGGCACGGTCTCCGTGCTCTTCTGGTACGTGGGCCTGCTGCCCGACCTCGCCATCCTCCGCGACCGCTTCTTCGCCGCCGGCAACAAGCTTCGCTCCGCGCTCTACGGCTTCTTCGCCCTCGGCTGGCGCGGATCGAACCGCCACTGGAGCAACTACGAGATGGCCTACCTCATCCTCGCCGGCGTCTCGACCCCGCTCGTGCTCTCGGTGCACACGATCGTGTCGTTCGACTTCGCCGTCTCCCTGCTCCCGGGCTGGCACACGACGATCTTCCCGCCGTACTTCGTGGCCGGCGCGATCTTCTCCGGCTTCGGCATGGTGCTGACGCTGATGCTGCCGCTGCGCGCGATCTACAAGCTCGAGGACCTGATCACGCAGTACCACATCGACTGCATGTGCAAGGTGACCCTCGCGACCGGCACCATCGTGGGCTACGCCTACGGCATGGAGTTCTTCATCGCGTGGTACGGGGCCAACCCGTACGAAGGCTTCGCGTTCATCAACCGCGCCTTCGGCCACTACGCGTGGGCCTACTGGATCATGATCTCGTGCAACGTGATCACGCCGCAGTTCTTCTGGTTCAAGAAGGTCCGCGAAAACACCTGGCTCGTGTGGGTGCTCTCGATCTTCGTCAACGTCGGCATGTGGTTCGAGCGCTTCGTGATCATCGTCACGTCCCTCGCCCGCGACTTCCTGCCCTCCAGCTGGGGTTACTACAGCCCGTCGATCGTCGAGATCTTCACCTTCTTCGGCACCTTCGGCGTCTTCAGCGTGCTCTTCCTCCTCTTCATCCGCTTCCTCCCCGTCATGCCGATGGCGGAGCTCAAGGCGGTCACGCCGCAGGCCGACCCGCACGCGGGTCACGGCAAACACTAAGCCCTTCCGACCATGTCCTCCTCCTCGCATGGCCTGATCGCCACCTTCGACACCGTTCCGGACGTCTACCACGCCGCGGAGCAGGTGCGCGACGCCGGCTACAAGTTCTGGGACTGCATCACGCCGTTCCCCATCCATGGCCTCGACAAGGCCATGGGGCTGCGCCGCTCCGCGGTGCCGAAGTTCTCCTTCGTCGGAGGCCTGATCGGCTTCGCAACGGGCATGTCGCTCATTTGGTGGACCGGTGCGGTCGACTATCCGCTGATCGTGGGCGGCAAGCCCTACTTCAGCCCGATGTTCGCGTTCCCCGTCTCCTACGAGCTGACGATCCTCTTCACCGCCTTTGCGACCATCGGCGGCATGCTCTTCCTCAACCGCCTGCCCATGCACTATCACTCGGTGCTGAAGAGCGACAAGATCGTGCGCGGTCTCGACGACAAGTTCCTCATCGTGATCGAGGCGCGCGATCCGAAATTCAACCTCGCTGCGACGAAGGCCCTGCTCGAGAAGGCCGGCGGCAAGGACATCGCCGAACTGGAAGCCTGAGCCATGCGTTACGTTTATCTTGTCACCTTCTTTCTCGTGGTGCTGACCGTGGGCGCGCTCGGCTTCCGCGGATCCCTCTCCACGAAGCCGCCCCTCGAGGTCTTCCCGGACATGGACCGCATGCCGAAATACCAGCCGCAGGGCCCGTCGGCCTTCTTCGCCGACGGCCGTGCGGATCGCCCGCTTCCGGTGGGCGTCGTCGCCCGCGGTGACCTGCGGGCCGACGTGCACCAGGCCACGGGCAAGACCGCCTCGGGCGCCTGGGCGCAGGGCTTTCCCGCAAGCGTTACGGTCGACAACGTGCTGATGGAGCGCGGACGCGACCGCTACATGATCTACTGCGCCCCCTGCCACGGCCAGCTCGGCGACGGCCGGGGCATCGTGGCCAGCTACGGCTGGGGTTCGGTCGCGAGCTTCCACTCCGACCTCGTGCGCAACCAGCCGGACGGCGAGCTCTACAACACCATCGCGAACGGCAAGAACACGATGTACGGCTACGCCGACAAACTCGATCTCAAGGACCGCTGGGCCGTCGTCGCTTACGTGCGCGCCCTCCAGCGGGCCCACACCGGCAAGGTGTCCGACGTCCCGCCGTCCCACAAAGCGGAGCTTGGTATCCAATGAGCACCCACGCTGCAACCGTTCCCGCAACCTCCCTTCCCGCCGCCGCGCCTGCGGCCGCCGCCGGTGCACCCGTGGCGGGCAAGGCCCTTGGCATCGGCCTGGTCGGCATCGGCCTCACCGCCGTCGGACTCTTCGTTTCCGGCCCCGCCAAGGTCACGGCCTCCTGGCTCGTGGGCATGACCTTCTGGACGGGCATCGCGCTCGGCATGCTCTTCCTGGTGATGATCCACCACATCTTCGACGCCTCGTGGTCGACGGTGATCCGCCGCCAGTTCGAGCACGCGCTGGCCTCGTTCAAGTGGCTCGCGATTCTCTTCGTGCCGCTGATCGTCGCCACCTTCGTCGATAAGCAGATCCTCTGGAAGTGGTTCGACCCGGCCTTCGACCTCGGAAATGTCGGCGGCCACGGCACCGTGGGTGAGGACATCCTTTGGGTGAAAAAGTCCGCCCTGCTCAACCCGAACATGTTCGTCTTCATGACGATCGTTTCCTTCCTGGTCTGGATGTGGCTCTCCGCCCGCCTGCGCAAGGCGTCCTTCACGCAGGACTCCGACGGCGACGTGAAGTGGACGCACATGAACCGCGTCACCTCCGCCTTCGGGCTGCCCCTGGCGGCGATCACGCTGACTCTTTGCGTGATCCTCTGGGTGAAGTCTCTCGACTACCACTGGTTCTCGACGATATACGGTGTCTGGTACTTCGCCGGCTGCGTGCGCGGTGCGCTTTCGGCCGGGGTGATCATCATGGTCTGGCTCTGGATCCGCGGCGACTACAAGGGCATCCTGAACAACAACCACCTGCACAGCATCGGCCAGCTGATGTTCGCCTTCACGGTGTTCTGGGCCTACGTGACCTTCTCCCAGTACTTCCTCATCTGGAACGCCAACATTCCGGAAGAAACGTTCTGGTACAATATCCGCGAGATCAACAACAGCGACGGCCAGCCCAATCAGTGGAAGTGGGTCGGCATGCTGCTGCTCTTCGGCCACTTCTTCGCGCCCTTCCTCACGCTCATCCACTACCGGATCAAGCTGAGCAAGGTCTGGATGCCGCGCATCGGCTTCTTCATCGCGTTCATCTTCCTGATGGACATCATCTACAACGTCTGGCCGGCAAAGAAGGATTCGTTGGGCGATCCGCTGCCGTTCCTCGCGCTGCACCAGCTCTGGACGTTCACCGCCGTCATCGGCATCGGGGGCGTCTGCATCTGGGCCTACCTGAAGAGCTTCCCGACCGCCAAACTCATCCCGATCCGTGATCCCCGCATCGGCGAATCCCTGACCCACCATGAGTGAGCACGCTTCCTCCGGCAAAGGGCAGACGGCCCTGGTCCTCGCGATCATCGGCGTCTTTGCCATCTTCCTCGTCATCCTCCAAGTCGTCCGCAATCCGGTGACCCCGCTCGATCAGGCGGTCAACGTCCCGGAAGAGGAGCAGTGGAAGCTGACTCCCGACGGGCGCAAGGCCCGGCTCGCCGAAGTCCGCGGCCGCGAAGAGACCGCCGCCAAGGGTTACTCCTGGCTGAACAAGGAGGACGGCGTCGTGCTGCTCCCCATCGAGCAGGCCATGAAGCTTACGATCGAAGAGATCAACGCGCGCAAGAAATAGCGGGATCATGGATTGGTTCTTCTACGCCGTCGCCCTGCCCGTCGCCCTGTTGTTTCTCGCGACGGCGGTCTACGCCTTTCACTGGTCGTCCCGCAACGGCCAGTTGAAGGACTTCGAAAAGGGCGCTGCGTCGATCTTCGACGAGGAGGAACCGATCGGTCGTCCCACCGACGCCTTCCCTGCGAAGACGCCTCGTCGCCCCCGCTCCTGACTTCCCCCGTTTCCCCGACTCGTCCGTCGCCCTTCCCAACCCGATGTCATCTCCCTCCAGCCTAGCCGCTTCCCTGAGCCCGACCGCGTCGCCCGACCTGGCGAAACGCGCCGAACTCAGCGCGATCGACGCCTCGACGAAGGCGCCCGCCCTGTTCTTCCTGATCTCGGCGGTCGCCTGGTTGCTGATCGGCACGGTCTTCGCGCTGATCGCCTCCTTCAAGATGCACACGCCCGGCTTCCTGGGCGATTACGAGTGGCTGACCTTCGGCCGGGCGCGCACCGCCCACCTCAACACTGTGATCTACGGTTGGAGCGTCAACGCGGCCTTCGCCGTGGCCTTCTGGCTGATGGCCCGCCTGTCGCGTTCCGTCCTGCGTCACCCGACGCTGCTCTTTGTGGCCGGCGCGTTCTGGAACATCGGCGTGACGGTCGGCGTGTACGGCATCCTCGCCGGCGATTCCACCTCGATCGAGTGGCTGGAGATCCCGCCCTACGCGACGCCCCTGCTCTTCGTAGCCTACGCCCTGATCGGCGCCTGGGCGATCATCACCTTCCGCTTCGGCAAGTCGGAGCACATCTACGTGTCGCAATGGTACCTGATCGCGGCGCTCTTCTGGTTCCCCTGGCTCTACTCCATCGCCCAGATGATGCTGATCTTCGAGCCGGCCCGCGGCACGGTGCAGGCCCTCGTCAACTGGTGGTTCGCCCATAACGTGCTGGGCCTCTGGTTCACGCCCGTGGGCCTCGCCGCGGTGTACTACTTCCTGCCGAAGGTCCTCGGGAAACCCATCCACAGCTACTACCTCTCCGTCCTTGGGTTCTGGTCGCTCGCCTTCTTCTACAACTGGGCCGGCGTGCACCACCTGATCGGCGGACCGGTCCCGGCCTGGGTGCAGTCGGCCGGCATCGCAGCAAGCTTCATGATGGTGGTGCCCGTGATCGTCACGGCGATCAACCACCACATGACGATGGTGGGCAGCTTCAGCGCCCTGAAGTTCAGCCCGACCTTGCGCTTCATCGTTTTCGGGGCGGTCTCCTACACGCTTACGTCGCTGCAGGGCTCCTCCATGTCGATCCGCAGCTGGGCGGAGGTGACGCACTTCACGCACTACACGGTCGGACACTCCCACTGGGGCATGTACGCCTTCTTCACGATGGTGATGTTCGGCAGCATGTATTACATCATGCCCCGCCTCTTGTTGAAGGAGTGGCCTTCGGCCACGCTGATCAGCGCCCATTTCTGGACTACTGCGGTCGGCATCATGATCTATGTGGCCGCCCTCTCCATCGGGGGCGTGATCCAGGGGCTCCAGATGAACAACCCGGACATCCCCTTCCTCGACGTCGTGCGCACTACGATTCCCTATCTCTTCAGCCGCAGCCTGGCCGGCGTGCTCATCACCATCGGGCACATCGCCTTTGCGGTGAACTTTACCTGGATGTTGCTCAAGCCGCGCCCGAACGCGGCGACGGCGCCCACGCTCTTCCGTAACGGTGCGGAAATGGAGGCCGTCCGATGAATCGCGCCCCTCTCATCTTCCTCGGCGCCTTCTGCGCCCTCGCGTTCTCCTGGACGGGCATCATTCTTTCCAACCAAATCGGTTACGGCAGCCTGACGCCGTACTACTCCGAGGAGGAGGGCAAGATCTTCCCCGAGGCCATCCCGGGTCTGGCCGAGCGCGGCAAGCTCGTGTATCAGGACCTCGGTTGCATGTACTGTCACACGCAGCAGGTGCGCCGGCCGGGTTACGGGGCCGACATCGAGCGCGGCTGGGGCGAGCGCCAGAGCGTCGCCCGCGACTACATCCGCGAACAGCGCGTGCTGCTGGGCTCGATGCGCACCGGACCGGATCTGCGCAATGTCGGCGCCCGCCTCACCGACCTGACCTGGCATTACCTGCACCTCTACGACGCCTCGATCACGTCGCCGGGCTCGACGATGCCGCCGTACAAGTTCCTCTTCGAAAAGCGCAAGATCGTCGGCGAGCCGTCGCCCAAGGCCCTCAACCTGCCTGCGCCGCACACGCCTGAGCCGGGCTACGAGGTGATCCCGACGCCCCGGGCCGAGGCGCTGGTCGCCTACCTCATCAGCCTGAAGGACCCGTACGCCTTTCCCGAGACCCAGAACATCTACGTCGAGCCCGCCGCCGAGGAGGGCGAAGCGAAATGAGCGCCGATCCCAAGAAGTCCAATCCCCGCATCGAGCAAGCCGGAGCCTCCGACGAGAGCATCCAGCGCGTGCACAGCGTGCTGCTGCGCGAGAAGGCCGAGCCCGCCGAGGGTTTCGCGCCAATGCCGCTCTTCCTGCTCGGGTTCATCTCGACGATGATCTTCCTCGTTTCGATCTACTTCGTGCACTATCGCGGAGGTTTCGACTCGATGGTGTACGACGAGCGCTTCGATCCCGAGAAGCATGGCAAGGGTGCGGGACCGGTTACGGTCGATCCCTTTGTCGCCGGCAAGCGCCACTACGCCGCCTGCGTGGCCTGCCACCAAGCCAACGGTCTGGGCGTGCCGCCGGCCTTCCCGCCGCTGGCCGGTTCGGAGTGGGTGACGGGCAGCGAAGAACGTTTGATCCGCATCCTTCTGCACGGACTCGAAGGTCCGATCGAAGTCAAGGGCCAGACCTACGTCGGTTTGATGCCTGCTTTCGGCGCCGGTGGGCCGTATAACTGGAACGATCAACGTATCGCCGAAGTGCTGACTTACATCCGCGCCGAGTGGGGCAACGAAGCCTCGCCGATCACCGCGGATCAGGTCACCGCCATCCGCACGGGCGCCGCCGCCGGCCGCACCAAGGCCTGGACGGCTGAAGAGCTGCTCGCCCTGCCGTAAGCGGGCGGTGGAGTAGAGATCGGACGGATCCGACCGATTCGTCCGATCCGACGAGGCGCAGGCGAGTGCGTGGGTGTTCGCTTCCGCAGAAGCGGACCAAGCGCGAGAACGCGCGCGATGACGGGGGCCGGCTCAGGCCCGCTTGATCACATCGCGCAAGGTGGTTTCCACGGGCGAGGGCTCGGGGAGTTCTTTCGCGCCTTTGGCGCCGAGTTCCGAGAATTTCCGTGCGCCGGGCAAGAGGGTGCCCTCGAAGGAACCCACGGCCTGGTTGTAGGCCTTGCTGGCATTCTCCAGGCCGCGGCCGACGCGGTCGAGGTGATCGGCGAAGCCGGCGACCCGGTCGTAGAGCTGGCGGCCGAGGTCGGCGATTTCCTCGGCGTTGCGCGACACGGCCTCCTGGCGCCAGCCGTAGGCTGCCGCCTTGAGCAGGGCGATGAGGGTGGCGGGTGTGGCGAGCAGCACCTTGCGGCCGATGGCTCGGTCGATGAGCGAAGGGTCGGCTTGCAGGGCGCCGGCGAGGAACTGGTCGCCCGGAAGAAAAAGCACAACGAATTCGGGCGAAGGCTGGAACTGTTCCCAGTAGCTTTTCGCGCCGAGGGCGTCGATGTGGCTGCGAACCTTGCCGGCGTGCTCGAGCAGCTTGGCGGCGCGCACGGTTTCGTCGGAGGCGGAGGCGGCCTCGCGGTAGGCGTCGTTGGGCGCCTTGGCGTCGATCACGATCTGCTGGCCGCCGGGCAGTCGGACGACGAGGTCGGCGCGCAGGGCTCCGGCGGATTCCTGCTCGGTGAAGTCGCAGTAGGACGACATGCCCGACATCTCGACGACGCGGCGCAACTGCAGTTCGCCCCAGGTGCCGGCGGTGGTGGTGGAACGCAGGGCGGTGGTCAGTTTGGCGGCCTCGGCCTGCAGTTGCGACTGCGCGGTGCCGAGGGCCTTGAGCTGTTCGGACAGCTGGCCGTAGGCGCCGGCGCGGGCCTTCTCGATCTCGGCGATCTTGGAGTCGACCTTCTCGAGGGACTCCTTCAGCGGCTTCACGAGCCCGTCGATGGCCTGCTGGCGGGCCGTGAGGTCGCCCTTGGCGGTTTCCTGAAGCTTTTCGAAGGTGGACTGGGCGAGCTTGAGGAAGGACTCGTTGTTGGCGCGCAAGGCGTCGGCGGAGAGGGCCTTGAACTCGGCCTTGAGGCGGTCGTGGGCGTCGGTGAGGGCGCGCAGTTTTTCGGAGGCCGCGGCGCGTTCGGCGGCGAGTTCGCTGGAGAGAGCGGCGTGGGCGGCGGTCAGGCGGGCGCTCTCGCTCCGGGCTTCATCGCGTTCGGCGAGCAGGCGCTGGCTCTCCTCGGCGAGTTGGCGCCGGCGTTCCTCCGCGACGGACGCCTGGTTTCGCACGATCAGCCAGATGAGGACGGCGCCGACGGTGGCGGAGATCAGCGCGGTGAGAAAGTGGGGGAACATGGAATTTTTAACGCCTTTTGGGTGCAAATAACCCGGATCACGTTTCTTGACACTTTGTAAACAGGCCTGCAATTACTTCCCATGCAACAGGCGAAAACCTTGGCGGGTAGCCCTGTAGACGTCGGTTCGACTATGTCATGTTAACAGAAATCGCGGTCCCTTTTACCAGCACCCCGGCAAAACCACGCGTACTGATCGTCGACGACGAGTACGGTCCGCGCGAGTCGATCGCCTTCACGCTGGCGAACGAGTTTGCGATCGAGACGGCGGAGCGCGCCGCAGAGGCGCTGGCGAAGATTCGGGAGCGGGAGTTCGCGGTGGTGCTGCTCGACATCCGCATGCCCGAGATGGACGGCATCAAGGCGCTGGAGCACATTCGCAAGATCGACAAGGAAGTCTCCGTCGTGATGCTCACCGGCTACGGCACGTTGCACACGGCGCAGCAGGCGATGGTCGGCGGCGCCAACCAGTATCTGCGCAAGCCGCCCGACATCGTCGAACTGATCGAGGCCGTGCGCAAGCAGTCGGCCCTGGCCACGATCCGCCGCCAGGAGGCGCGGGCCAACCTTGAGGCGCGCGAAATGTCCTCCGCCCTGAAGCGCGAGATCGCCGAGAACGAACCGCAGATCTGGCAGGCGCGGGCCGCGGTCGAGCTCGTGCACGATCTCGCGAATCCGCTCACGGTCATGATCGGATACGCCGGTCTGCTTTCCGAGGAGGCCAAGGCTCTGGCGCGCGTCGATCCCGGCATGGCGGAGAAGCTCGGCAGTTATGCGAGCATCGTCGAGCGTGCCGCGGAGTACTGCCATCACCTCGCCGAGAACTGGCGTCAGGCCACGCGCAAGGCCACGGAGTTTTCCGAACTCGACCTCGTGGCGCTCGCCCGCGAGGTGAAGCAGGTCATCTTTTTCAGCAACGCGGCCATCCAGACGGCCGGCTTGGAGAAGGCGCTCGTGCGCGGGTCCCGCTTCGACCTCGCGCGGGTGTTCCAGAATTTGTACAAGAATGCCCTCGAAGCGGGCGCGACCTCGCTGAAGGTCACGTTCAATCACGTGGGCGACAAGATGGAGGTACTTCTCAGCGACAACGGGTCGGGCATGGATGCCGAGACGGCCAAAAGCGCCCTGAAGGGCGGCTTCACCACCAAGAGCCACGGGACCGGCCTCGGTCTCAGCATCTGCCGCCACCTTCTGGGGGCGCACGGCGCCACCTTGTCCGTGGAATCCGAGCTAGGGCGCGGCACCACCTTCCGGATGGTCTTTCCGGCGGCGAGTTGACGCGAATGGACCTGCTCGCCGGACTTCCCCTGAGTCCTGTGACCGGCCCGACACTCTGCCGCAGCCAGCGGCGGGTGCGAGGCCGGGTGCGTCCGGCCGACGCCGCCCAGGCCGCAGCCGCGGTCCGGGCCTGCGCCGAACGCGGCTGGTCCGTGCATCCGCTGAGCGGAGGAAAAAACTGGGGCATGGGTTCGTATTTGCCGGACCATGACGACTGCGTGCTGCTCGATCTCTCCGCGCTGAAGGCCATCGGTCCGCTCGACCGCGAGGCCGCCAGCGTGCGCATCGAGGCGGGCGTGACGCAGCGGGAGCTTTACGACTGGCTCGCCCGCGAGGCGCCGGAGCTGGCCTTCAACGTGACCGGCGCGGGCAAGGACACGAGCATCGTGGGCAACGCGATGGAGCGCGGCCTCGGTTACGTCGGTTCGCGGGCCGACGAGTTTTTCGGCCTCGAGGCGGTCCTCGCCGACGGCACCGAGCACCGGCCCGACCCCGCGTGGTTTTCGCCCGCGGGCCTGACGCCCGCCGGACCGCAGGTCGAAGCCCTCTTTTTCCAGAGCAACTTTGCCGCGGTCACGGCCGGCTGGCTCAAGCTGCGCCACCGCCAGGAAGTCGAGGCGGCGGTGGTCATCAGCGGCGAGCTCGAACCCGTCTTCGCAACGGTGGCCGCGGCCTATCGTCGAGGGGTACTGACCCTGCCGGTGCACATGGCGGGCAACCAGCGTGCCGACGCGATCGGGGGCGGCCTGCTCCGGCTCCTGTGGGGGAGGGAGGCGACGGTCGAGGAGATCAGGCGCGTTTTTCCGATCAGCAGCCACCAGACCGCGCTTGGAGCCCTGCACGGGACGAGGCGCCTGACGAATGCCGCCTTGCGCGAGTTGCGGGCGCTGGCCCCGGCCTCGGTTAAGATCCGCTCGATTACGCGCGAGCGCCTCGATTCCGCCGCCGGCTGGATGCGCCGGCTCGGCTTGAAGGGCAAGGCGACTTTCTTCGAGGCGATCCGGCCCCTGCTGGCCCTGACCTGGGGCGAGCCGACGGATGCCGGGCTGGCGAGTCTCGGCGTGGCCGATCCCGACCGGGCCGGCGAAGGATGCATCTATTTCAGCGCGGTCTGTCCGCAGTCGTTCGAGGCGAGCGTGCGTGTCGAGGCGCGCCTGCGGGAGAGCGGCCTATCCTGCGGGCTTACGCGCTACTTTCTCGCGCCGGACCTGCTCGTGCATGTGATCAGCGCGCATTTCGAGGGGGGCGACCAGGCTGCGACGGTGGAGCGCATCCGCACGCTGTCCGCGTCCTTCCGTGCCGACGGCTGGCCGCCCTACCGGATGGGTGTGCCGACGATGGTCGCCGGCCGGTCCGGGCTCGCCGCGCGCGTCAAGCACGCCCTCGATCCGGCCAATCTGTATTCGCCAGGACACTACGTGGCATGAGGCGTCGTCGCGTCAAAATCACTGGAGTGGGCCCGGTCACCCCGGCGGGTATCGGCTGGGAGGAGTTCGCCGCGGGCATCATGGAGCCCGTCAGCCGCGTCTCCTCGATCACCCGCTTCGACCCGGCGGCGGGGCCCTTCATCGCGGCGGAAATCAAGCATTTCAAGTTCGTCGAGCACATCCCCACCAACGGTGCGAAGCGCCTCGCCCGCCACACCCAGTTCGCGATGGTCGGGACCATGCTGGCGCTGCGGGATGCGGGCATTCCGCCCCGCAAGATCGAGAACGACGGCACGATCGTGATGACCGGTTCCGCGCTGATGGACGCCGAGATCGTCAACAAGAGCATCACCGAGGTCACGAGGAAGGGCCCGCGTTATGCGCGGCCCAGCCTGGTCACCCAGGCCTTGGGCAGCGCGATTTCGGCCGGCATCTCCGAACTGCTGGGCGGGGCGGTCCGCACGATGGTTTTTCAGAGCGCCTGCTGCTCGGGGCTCGATTCGATCGGATTCGCGGCCGAGAAGATTGCCCGGGGCGAGGCGGATCTTGCGATCTGCGGAGGGACGGAATCGCCGCTCTTCTACCATCCGATGCTGGAGTTGAAGATCGCCGGCCTCTCGCCGGGGAATGCGGAAATGGCGACGCGCATGGGACGTCCCTTCGATCTCTGGCGCACGACCGGGATCATCGGCGAGGGCGCGGCCATGTTCGTGCTCGAACCCGAGGAAAGCCCGCGTCCGGCGAGGGCCTACATCGAAGGTTTCGCCTATAGCAACGACCCGCTGGGAGACCTCTGCGGCGGCATGCCGACGGCGATTCGGCTCGCCCTCGGGAATGCGGCGGTGCGGCCCTACGAGGTGGATCTCATCAATGCCTGGGGACCCGGGCATCGGGAGATCGACGCGGCGGAGTATGCGTCCCTGGCGGAGATCTTCGGCGATCGCCTTCGCGAAGTGCTCACGACGTCCATCAAGGGGGCGATCGGGAATCCCTTTGGCGCCGCCGGTGCGATCCAGGTGGCGTCGACCGTCCTCAGTCTCGAATCCGGTGGCATCCCGCCGACCGTCAACTGGCAATACCGCGACCCCGAGTGTCCGCTCAACCTTTCGGGGCAGCCGCGTCACGCCCACGTCTCCTGCGCCCTGGTGAACGCCCACGGCGTTTCGGGAACCAATTCATGCCTGATCCTACGGCAGGCCTGATCCAGGCCAACCTTGTCGCCGTCGTCGCGGCCCTCGTCACCGGAGCAAGCGTACTCTGGTCGAATCCCAGTCGCGGCATCAACCGGGCCTTCTTCACGATCTCCCTGCACACAGCCCTCTGGCTTCTGTGCATGCGCGAAAGCTTTGTTTCCGAGGAAGGCCTCAAATGGGTGCGCATCACTTCGGCCGTGGGGGCCTTTCTCCCCCTGCACTTCTGGTTCACGCAGGACGTCGTCGTGCTCGGATGGGGGGACTGGCTGGGCCGGTTCAAGCGATCCTGGGCGTTGATCCTGCTCTCGGCCGGTTTGGCGGCGCTTTGCTTCACGGAGTTTTTCATCCCCTACGGATCCACGAGTGACCGGCAGCAGTTCGGCTTCGGATATTACGCCTTCCTCGTCGGCCTGCTGGGCGCCCAGGTCTCCCTGACCGTGCTCACCCTGCGGCGCATGCGTCTGCAGGAGGGCGTGCGCCGGGTCGAGTTGCAGATGCTCCTGCTCGGTGGCGGCGCCGTGGCGGTCTCGATCGTCGGGGCAATCGGCCTGAGCGCGATCTTCCGCACGCCGGTGTACGTGCGGATGATTCCGATTCTCGTATTGTTGTTCTACGTCGCGACGGCGTGGACGATGACGACGACCCGGGTCTTCGATGCGCGTCACATCCTGCGCTTCGGACTGCAGCGCCTGCTGCTGGTTGCGTCCGCGGCGCTGATCTATTTTGCGGTCAACGGCCTCGCCCTGCTCGTGCTGCCACCCGTGCCCGCGGCCCTCGTCGCCATGGCCCTCTGCCTCTGGTCGGCGGCCGAGTTGAACGGCCTGCTGCAGGCGGCCTTCGATCTCAACCCCAAGGGCAGCCAGAACGCGCGCAAGGCCGCCTTCGAGGTGTCGCGGCGCGAAACCAAGGTGGAGCGTCTCGAGGAGGCCTTCACCGCCATTCTCAAGGGTTGGGCCAAGTCGGACGCCGCCCTCATTCTCTTCGGCGGCCAGGGCACTCTGCGCGGCGGTGGCGTCGAGGTCTCGCCCGACTGCACCGCCATGCGCGTCCTGCGCGAGCTGAAGTGGGCCACGCCCGAGCGCTTCGCCCGCGAGCGGAGCACGCCTGACCGCATGGAGCTGCTGAAGTTCATGCGCGAGCACGGTCTCGGCGCGATGGTTTCGAGCGGTGCCTCGGCCCTCAGCGTGGCGGTCGGCGTGGGTGTGCGCGCCTCGCGCCGGCCTTTCACCTATCCGGAGATCACGCAGCTCGCCGAACTCGCGTCGATCGTAGAGAGCGCGCTCGCCCGCTCGCATCTCTCCGTGAAGGCGCAGCACGCCGAACAGCTGGCGACCGTCGGCCTCCTCGGCGCTTCGCTCGCGCACGAGATCCGCAACCCCCTCGTCTCGATCAAGACCTTCGTCCAGCTGCTGCCGCACCACTATCACGACCAGGCTTTCCGCGACAAATTCTTCCGCCTGATCGGCGAGGAGGTGGCGCGCATCGACCGGTTGACCGAGCAGCTGCTCGACCTCGCCTCGCCGCGCGCCTTCAACCCGGCCGAGATCGCGTTGCACCCCATCTTGCAGGCGAGTCTCGAATTGGTGGAGGCCAAGGCCTCGGAAAAACACGTAGAGTTGATCTCCGCGTTTGAAGCGGACCCCGATACGGCCTATGCCGACCCCAATGCCGCCAAGCAGATCCTGCTCAACCTCTGTTTCAACGCCATCCAGGCCATCGAGAACCGGCCGGGCGACCGCTGGGTGAAGGTCTCCACGCGCAAGATCCCCGCCGGCTTCGAGCTCGCCGTCACCGACAACGGCCCGGGCATCCCCGAGGACGTGCGCCCGCGTCTCTTCCAACCGTTCCAGTCCACGAAGTCCTCCGGCTTCGGCCTCGGCCTCGCCATTTGCAGCGACATCGCCGCCGGCCTCGGCGGCACCATCAGTGCGGATCCGGCCATGCCCGGCGCCGGCGCGACGTTCCGCGTGCTTCTCCCATGCCAGCGACCCACCTCCTAGCGACCGAAGACCCCGAGCTCTTCGCTTCCTGGAACGGTCAGCTGGCCGTCTCCCGGCCCGTGCTTGCCTTGGGCGAACTGGCCGCGCCGATCTCGCTCCCGCCTGGCGTGCCGCTGGTCGTCGTGCTCGACGCCGCCGCGGCCGACCGCCTGACGCCCGCGCTCGAGAAGTGCCCGACGCTCTACGTCGGCGAGCCGCGCAGCCTGCCCTTCGAACAGGCCCGCCTCGCCGGCCGGGCCCGCGTTTACCTCAGCTACGAGGAGAGCCGGACACGCCTCGCGGAGTTTCTTCCGCTGCTCGAGGAGGTCGCCGAGCGCAACGCCGCGCTCGAACTGCTCATGGAGAAGGCGAGGCGCATGGACGCCGGCGGGTCGCGTCCGCCCCTGCGCGCCGCCAACTGGGCCGACACGCCCGAGATCTGGGACTTCCTCGAGGGTGCGGTCGAAAACCTCGCCTCGCGCGAGCGCCTGCTCGGCGAGTTCCGCCGCGCCTCCCGCTACCTGCTGCGGGCCTCGCACACGGTGTTCTTCCTGCGCGAGGCCGACGGCTTTCGCGCCGACCGCGGCGAGTCGTTCTGTCCGTCGGACGATCCGATGATCGGCTACCTATCGATGCGTCCGTCGGTGCTCGACGGCATCGACTGGCCCGGTCCGGCCGATCCGGTCGCCGAGCTTTCCGTGCGCCACCGCCTCGCGCTCTGGGGCGCACGCCTGCTCGTGCCGATGCACGACAACGGCCGCCTGCTCGGCATGATTGCGTTCGGCGTGCGCGACGACGGCCAGCCCTACGACGAGAACGACCGTGCGCGCGCCGTCTTCGTGGCCCGCCTGCTTCGCCAATTCCTCGCCCAGGCGAGCCACCTCGGCCTGCTGCATGCGAACTACGAGCGCGCCCGCATCGGCGAAAAGTACCTGCCGCACTCCTTGATCCTCGCCCCGGACGAGCCGCCGCCGCGCCATGTGCCGCTCGCCGTGCGCGCCCTGATCGGCGAGGCCCGCCGCGCCCAGGACACGCGCCGCATTTCGCCCACCTCCGACCAGCCTTTCCGCGCGAGCGCGGGCCTCATCGCCGAGACCGGTGGCGCGTGGGCCTTTTGGGAAGAAGCGAGCGGCGAACTTTTCGACCGCGCCCAGCGCGCCCGCGCCGAACGTCTCAAGCTCTTCCACGAACTCGCGCTCACCTTGAACCACGAGATCGGCAACGCTCTCGTCTCGCTCGCCGCGATGCGCCATGCCGTCGGGCAGACCGGCCTGCCGACCGGCATGATGGACACGGTGCGCAACGACATCGGCAAACTCGAGGCGCTCAACAAGCATCTGGTCACGCTCGCAACGCTCAGCGAGGTCGAGCCGGAGATTCGCGACATGCGCGACGTCCTGCAGGGACTTGGCCGGCGTCTCGGCGTGGCCGTCGAGGTGGGGCCGGAACCCGTCCTGCTCGCGACCGTGCCTAAGCTGCTCGATTTCGCCCTCGGCTCCATCGTCGAGACCATCGCGGAGAACCGCGGCGAACTCGCCTTCAAGGACCTCACCCTGCAGCTGCGCGCGACGGGCGAGGGTTGCAAGTTGACCGCGCTCATCTCGGTCAAGGGCCGCCAGCTCGAACTCGAGGGCATCCTGCCCGAGCCGCAGCCCGACGCGATTCCTAACCAGGGACGCATCGGCGTGTTCATCGCGCGCGAGGCGATCCGGCTGCACAGCGGCGAGATCCACGCCGGGCCTGGACTCGAAGGCACGGAGATCCTCATTTCGATCCGCAAGTGGTGACGCCCTTCGCCGACGTATTTTCCGCCTGGGCCGCAGGGCAGCCGGCGGTCAAGGCCGCCGTGCTCATCGGCTCCCACATCCGTCCGGACGGCGCCCCCAATGCGGCCGACCCCTCGTCCGACTGGGATTTCCAGGTGGTCACCTCGGCGCCGCGCGTGTTTTCCGAAGCGGCTTGGGCGCGGACCCTGCCCGGTTGCGAGCTGCGCGTGTACGCGGTCCGGCCTGCCTTCGGCGGCGTGCAGAAGGTGACGGCGCTTTTTGCCGGCGCGGAGACGGATTTCGTCGTGATTTCGTCCGGACAACTTCGCCTCGCCCGCGTTGCCATGAGCCTGGGACTCCATCGGCGTCCGGGGCCGGTGCGGCGAGCGCTGGCCGACCTCGCGGTGGTCATCCGGCCCGGCTATCGTTTTCTGAAAGGCGCGGACGGGTGGGGAGCGTTTTATGAACGCGTCCTGCGCGAGGTGCCCGATCCGCGGCTTGGCGATGCGGAGGCGGTGCAGCTGGCGGAGGGCTTCGTGTGCGACACGGTCTGGACGCTGCGCAAGCTCGCGCGCGGAGAGTTGCTCGCCGCGCAACGCATGCTGCACCACTCGCTCGCGGAAACCAATTACCGCCTGCTGCACGAACTCCGCCTGCGTCGCGGCCAGGTCAGCTATCCGGAGGCGCGCCGGCTCGAACGGGTGGCCACGCCGGAGGAGCGCGCGTCCGTCAGCCTGGAGGCACGCCTCGTTGCGGAGGACCTGCATGTCGCGGTCACCAAGGCGCGGACGAGTTTCGAGTCGTTGATGGCACAGCTGGTCCCGACGTGGCGCTGGCCCGAGGTGTGAGCGTTTGCCCGCATCGTTCTCACGTAACGTCAGCTCGATTTGCTTATCCCGCAGAGACGCGGAGGCGTCACTCGGCGAAACCGACCTTGGCTGTGTTTGCGGTTAAATTTCCGGGCTACCGCTGGAAGAGTTCCGCGATGATGTCCTCGAGCGGGACGTCTTCGATGGTGATGTCGGCGACGGGGCCGGTGGTGAGGACTTCCTGGGAGACGGCGACGACCTTGTCGCCGGGTACGCGCAGGGTGTATTTGCCCTCGGCATCGCGCGAGGTTTCGCCGTGCCGGGACTGCCAGCCCTCCGGGAAGCCGGCGTCGGCCGGGAGGAAGGTGATGATCTTCTTGCGGCTGCCGGAGCCGCCCTCGAGGCGGGCGAGGGCGCCGTCGTAGATCTTGGTGCCCTTGTGGATCACGATCACGCGTTCGCACAGCTCCTTGATGTCGGCCATGTAGTGGCTCGTGAGCAGAATGGTGACGCGGTGTTTGCGGTTGTAGTCGCGCAGGAACGACCGCACGGCCTTCTGGGAGACCACGTCGAGGCCGATGGTCGGCTCGTCGAGGAAGAGCACGCGCGGGCGGTGGAGCAGGGCGGCGATGAGCTCCATTTTCATGCGCTCGCCCAGAGAGAGCTCGCGCACCATCACGTTGAGTTTGTGACGCACATCGAGCAGGTCGACGAGTTCGTCGAGCGTTTCCTGGTATTGCGCGGCGGGCAGGCCGTAGATGTGGCGAAGGAGGAGGAAGGATTCGATGGCCGGGAGGTCCCACCAGAGCTGGTTCTTCTGGCCGAGTACGAGGGCGAAGAGCCGGCGGTAGGCGTTCTCGCGGCGGGAGGGGTCGAAGCCGGCGACGCGCGCCTGTCCGCTCGTGGGAAAGATCAGGCCGGAAAGCATCTTCAACGTCGTCGTCTTGCCGGCGCCGTTGGGCCCGAGGAAGCCGACGAATTCGCCCTCGCGGATGGAAAACGAAATGTCCTTGGCCGCGGCGGTCTCTTCGAACTCACGCTTGAACAAGCCCTTCACGCCGCCCCAGAAGCCGGGCTGCTTCTTGTAGGTGCGGAAGATGCGCGTGAGGTTCTCGACTTCGATCATCGGAAAGGCGGAGCAAAGCGCTTTGCCCGGCCGACGCAAGCGGGGTGTCGGTTGAGCGGAAGGTGGCGGGAGCATCCTGCTCCCACCAACCTGTTTGGCTCTGCGCGAGCAGGATGCTCCCGCCGCTCGGCAGCGTCCCGCAAGCCGGCTGCGGCCGCGGATTAGGTCTGGCCATCGCGCGGGCCTTTGCCGTTATTGGCGGCATGTTGCCGCATCCTCCGCTCAAGGAGCATTACGCCACCAACGAGGCCAAGCCGGCCTTCGTGAACGAGCTCTTCAACAAGGGAGCCGTCCACTACGACGGCATCGTCGACTGGGGTTTCCTGCGCAGCGGTTCCTTCTACCGGCGCTGGGTGCAGAAGCGCCACGGACTCGCCCCCGGCCAGCACGTGCTCGATGTTGCCTGCGGCACGGGTCTTGTCGCCGTCGAGGCCGCGAAGATCCTCGGTTCGGCGGAGAACATCACCTGCCTCGATCCCAGCGAAGGCATGCTCTCCGTGGCCCGCCAGAAGCTGCCCGCGACCTTCGTCCTGGGTCGTGCCGAGTCGCTGCCGTTTCCCGACAATCGTTTCGATTTCCTCACGATGGGGTACGCGCTGCGCCATGTGCTCGTGCTCGAAGACGCCTTTCGCGAGTACCTGCGCGTGCTCAAGCCCGGCGGCAAGGTGCTCATCCTTGAGGTCACCAAGCCCTCGAGCCGGTTCGGCCGCTTCCTCTTCGGTCTCTATTTCGGACGGATCTATCCCTTCCTCACGGGCCTCTTCACGCGCAGCCGCGATGCGAAGGCCATGATGCGTTACTACTGGGAAACCATGGATGCCTGCGTGCCCCCGGAATCGGTGCTCGCCGCCCTCCGTGCCGTCGGATTTGCCAAGGTCGAACGCGTCACGCAACTCGGCCTCTTCAGCGAATACGTGGCTGTCAAGGGCTAGCATGCCGTCCAACGTCAAAAGGTCGAATGTCCCACGTCGTCAGCGGCTCGGCTTCGCGGAGCCTGTTACCTCTCGAAAGGGCCCGTCCTGGCGGGCCGGTGATGACCTGCGACTTTCCGACCTTTGACCTTTGACCGACCGCCCGGTTCGAACCCGTCCCGTTTTTCCTCCCCTCATGGAATCCCCTTCGTCCACCACCGACCTGCCCGCCTCGCTCGCCGAGAAACTTCGGCACCTGCCTGAGCCGGCGCGGGCGGCCTTCCTCGAATTTCGCCGCACCGGCCGCACCGACGGACTCGACCCGCTCGTGTTCGCCATGCTGGAGAATTACGTGCCGAAGAAACCGGAGACGCCGCTGTCGGCCTTGCCGGGCTCGACGCTGTTGATGGACGAGCTCGGTTTCGATTCGCTCGCCCTCGCCGAGCTGGTCTTCAGCACGGAGGATCTTTTCGAGGTGCGCATCTCGAACGAGGAGGTTGTGCAGGTCCGCACGATCGACGATTTGCGCGCCTTCCTGCGCCGCAAGGTGGGCGAACGGCCCGCCGGGGCGTGACATGGCGCGCCGGCCCGTCATCACCGGACTCGGTTTCATCACCAGCATCGGTCACGGACGCGCGGCGGTGACGGCGAGCCTGCGCGAGCTGCGCCACGGCTTCGAGCGCGTCGAGTTTCTGGGCAACCCCAACCTGCCGGTCAAAGTGGCCGGCACCGTGAAGGGGTTCGCGTTTCCGTCGGCCAACTGGCGCGACTGGCGCTGGCCTGCAGAGTGCGCGGTCGACCGCGAGGTCCTGCGCGGACTCGCTCCGCACGGCGTTTTCGCCTTCTGTGCGCTCGAGCAAGCGCTGGCTGAGGCCGGTTTGGCACGCGACGCCCTCGCCGACGGCCGCTCGGGTCTGTTCTGTGCCTCGGCCGGATCGGCGATGATGATGGGGCATCATCTCAACCAGATGTACGCCGTGCGCGGCGAACGCGGCAACCCGATGAGCGTCGTCTCGTCGATCGCTGGCACCCTCAATTTCAACCTCGCCGCCCACTATCGCATTTCCGGCGCGGTCTGCGGTTTCGTGTCGGCCTGCGCCTCGTCGAGCCATGCGCTCGGCTATGCGATGGACGAGATCCGCCTTGGCCGGCAGGACCGCATGCTGGTGGTCGGGGCGGAGGATATGGGTGCCGAAAGCATTCTGCCCTTCGCGGCGTTGCGCGCCCTGTCGATCAACCCCGACCCAGGCTCCGCCTCGCGGCCTTTCGACCGCCGTCGCGACGGTTTCGTCGGCACCGGCGGCGCCGTGGCGTTGGTCGTGGAGGAGTACGAGGTGGCGCGGCGTCGCGGAGCGACGATCCAGGCTGAACTGCTCGGGTGGGGGCAGGCGGGCGACGGTCACAGCGTGGCGATTTCCCACCCCGAAGGTGCCGGCCTGCGCGAGGCCATGCGCCGTGCGCTTGCCGATGCGCAGGTGGCACCGGCCGACATCGATTACGTGAACGCCCACGCCACCTCGACCCCCGCGGGCGACCGTTCGGAGGCGCTCGCGCTCCGCGCGATCTTCGCCGGCGGGCACCGGCCGCGCGTGAGCAGCACGAAGGCGCTCACCGGACACGGCCTTTCCCTCGCCGGCGCGATGGAGGCTGCCTTCTGCGTGCTTGCTGCTTCGGAGGGGTTCATCCCCGGGGCGGCTCACCTTGAGGAACCCGACGCCGAGTGCGCGGACCTCGACCTGCCCCGGGAGACGCTCGCGGAGACGCCGCGCCTCGTGCTTAACAACAGCAGCGGGTTCGGCGGCAGCAACGTCTGCCACGTCATCGCGCGGTTTGCGGGGCAAATTTGAGATTTGAGCTTGCCCGGCGGGCTATCTCAACTGGGTCGTTCATGACCGATCCCCTCAGCCTTCGCCTGAAGACGCTTATCGTCACTACTTTGAAATTGGATGATGTGCGACCCGAGGACCTGCCGGACGACGAACCGCTCATCGGCTCGCCGCGCTTCGGTTTGGATTCCATCGACGCGCTCGAACTCGTCCTCGCCATCGAGAAGGAGTTCGGCGTGAAGATCGGCAGCAGCGAGGAATCCCGCCAGGCCTTGGGCAGCGTGCGGGCGCTCGGCGAATACCTGAAGGCGCGCCAGACCGGCGCCTGACCCCCGGCCGGATGCAACCGTCGGCCGACCTCCTCCCCGTCGAGATCGAGGCCTGCGACTGCCTCACGCCCTTCGGCGGCGCCGCGGAGACGCACGCGGCCCTGCTCGCGGGCCGGCGAGCGCTCGCGTTGACGCCTGTGCTCGGCGAAGCCGGCGGCGACTCCGTGCCGCTCGCGCTCACGGGGCCGCTCGACGAGACCCTGCCGCCGCGGTGGCTGGATCCGGTCGCGCGTCTCGTGCAGGCTGTCGCGCCGGGTGCGTGGGGCAGGGCGAGGACGCCGGTGATGGTCACAAGCAGCAACTTCGGCGTGGGCAACCTCTACGCCTTCACGCGGGGGCGCGATCCGCGCCACCTCGTGGACGGGCCGCCGTTCGCGAGCGTCGACCTGCTGGCGCGCACCCTCGGCTGGGGCGCGCAGGTGCAGGTGTTTTCCCACGCCTGCGTGACGGCGCACCTCGGCCTCGTGCAGGCGGCGCGCCTGTTGCACGCGGGGCTGGCGGACCGGGTGCTGGTTTGTTCGTTCGACTACGTCAGCCCGTTCGTTGCGGGCGGGTTTCACAGCCTGAAGATTCTCAACGGCGACTTCCCCGCGCCTTACGCGGTGCGTCCCACTGGCTCGATCGGGCTCGGCGACGGGGCTGCGGTGGCGGTCCTGCGCAAGCCCTCCGCGGGCGGTCCGCGCGGCTGGCACGTGGCGGCGCAGGCGCTGCACAACGAGATGTATCATTTCACGGGCAACCAGCCCGACGGAGCCGGCTTCGCGGCCTGTGCCGGCGCCCTCGCCGCGGCGGCAGGCGGGCGCCGCGTGTGGATCAAGGGTCACGGCACCGGCACGCTCGAAGCGGGACGTCTCGAAGCCGAAGGGTTCGCCCGCGCCTTTCCGGGGGCGCCGCTCGTCTCCTGGAAGGGGAGCCTCGGTCACACGCTCGGCAGCTGCGGCCTGGTCGAACTCGCCCTCGCGCTCGCCGCCCTGCGCGACGGCCGCGTGCCCGGCACGGTCGGTGGCCAGGCGCCGAGCTTCACGGACGAGGTCGCGCTCGCCCCCTTCGCCGCGGCGGGCTACGACGGCGCCGTTCTCGCCAGCAACGCCTTCGGCGGCGCGCATGCCGGACTTCTCCTCGCCCATGCTTGAACGTTATGTCCATCACCTGCGCGTCGACCTGCCCGCCCCGGAAGAGACGGCCGCGGAGGCGCGCGGGCGGTTTGCGGCGACGTTTCCGCGCACCGCCCTGCGGCGGATGACCCATCTCGGCATGCTGCTCGGCGGGACGCTCGACGGGCTCGCCCTCGGGGCGGACGATGCCGTCGTTTACGCCACCACGTATGCAGAGGCGCGGGCGCTGGAGGATTTTCTCACGAGTTTTCCGGCGGCGAGTCCGCTGCTCTTCCAGACCTCGATCCATCCGGGCGGCATGCAACAAGTCCTGATCGGACGTCAGCAGCCCGTCGCGCGGCTCTGGCCGCTTGCGGGCCGGCGCCGCCTCGTCGAACACGCGCTCATGACCGCTTTGCTCGAACCCGCGCGCCGCGTGGTCTTCGCGGGCGGCGAGGAGCGCGGCACCTGGATGCGCGAGCACGGCGTCGCCTCGGCGCGGGCCTTCGCCTTTGCGCTCGAGTTGACCGCAGAACCGGCCGGAGCCTGTGCGCGCGTTTCCTTCGTGCCGGGCACCGAGGACGAGGAGCCGCCGCCCTCGCTTGAAGCGTGGACCGAATCGCTCGCGGCGCGCACGCCCCTCGGCTGGCGCGGTGCCGGTGGGACCTGGGCCCTCGCGTGGACATGAGGCCGCCGCCTCCCGATACCGCCAATCCCGGCCCGGGCTGGGGCCCCGCCTTCCTGCTGTGGGCGCACCGCCGGTGGCCCCGCTGGATCTTCCGGCCGGCGCTCATGGCCGGTACCTGGGTGGCGTTGGCCTTCATGCCGGCGCAGCGGGCGCATTCGCGCACCTACCTCGAGGCCCTCCACGGGCGGCGCGTCGGCGTCGTCGACCTCTGGCGGCACTTCTTTGCGTTCATCGAGTCGCTCCTGCTCAACCTGCGCGCCGGCGAGGGCGCGCCGTTGCGTTGCGAGGTGGAGGCGCCCCATCGCGAGACCTTCGAGGCCCTCCTCGGCTCCGACCGGCCGGCGCTTTTCGGCACCTTTCACTTCGGTTGCTCCGACCTGCTCGGCTACCTGCTCGCCGACCGCGGGCGCCGCGTCTCCATCCTGCGCCTGCGCGTAGGCAACTCGCACGACACGCGCCTGCTCGGCCGGCGCTTCGGCGACCGGGTGTCGTTTCTCTGGGTCAACGACCCGCAGAGCCTGATTTTCGAACTCAAGGACGCGCTCGACGCCGGCGTGACGCTTGCGATGAAGTGCGACCGGCTCGAGTTCAGCGCGAAGGCGGAGGCCTTCCGGTTCCTTGGCGCGGAGCGGCGCTTTCCTTTCACCATCTACCACCTTGCCGTGCTCTTCGACCGGCCGCTGGTCTTCTGCACCGCCCTGCCGGGGGCGGAGGATCTCACGTTGCGCCTGCGGGCTTCGCCGGTGTTCGCGCCCGCCCGCGCGGCCGGCCGGGAGGCCAACCTGCAGGCCGCCCGCGTTCACTTCCAGGGCGTGCTCGCCGACCTCGAGGCGCAGCTGCGCGAGCATCCGCACCAATGGTTCAACTTCCTGCCGCTGCCGCCGGCCTCCTGACCATGCGCGCGGTGTATACCTTCTGCGGATACTACGTGACGCTCGCGCTCTTCGGATTCTGCGGGCTCTATCTCAGCGTTTTCGCCCTGCTCGCCGGCGTGGCGAAGGACACCGACCGCACCGAAAGGGCCTTCCAGCGCCTCATCCACCGGCACTTCGCATTCTTCACGGCCTGGACGAAGTTCTGGGGCCTGTTCGAGGCGCGCTATGGCGGCCGCACGCATTTCGCGACCGACGGCGGCCTCGTCGTCGCGGCGAATCACCCAAGCCTCGTCGACATCACCTGCCTGCTCGCGCGCCTGCCGTCCGCCCTGTGCATCTTCAAGCCGGCGATCCGCCGCAACCCCGTGCTCGGCGCCGCGGCCCGGCGCGCCGGTTACCTCGCCAACGACGGCGGCCACGACGGCCTGCGCGAGGTGGCCGCGAAGGTCGCGGCAGGCAACATCCTTGTCGTCTTTCCGGAGGGCACGCGCACGCCGCGCGGGGAGGTGCTCGGCCCGCTGCGCGCGGGTTTCGTCCTGCTTGCCCGCCGCGCGGAGGTGCCCGTGCAACTGGTCCACTTCGCCTACACGCGCCCCGTGTTGGGCAAGGGGTACACGTGGTGGCGCCCGCAGCCGCTTCCTTCCGTCGCCGAGGTCACGATCGGTCCGCGCGTGCGCATCGCGCCGCATGCGTCGACCGCCGCCGTGACCGCCTGGATGGAGGCGTGGTGGCGCGACCCGAAATCGTTTCCGGCCGCGGCTTGTGCCGAGGCGGCGGGCGTGGTGGTGTTGGCGGACTCCCGATCCGACACCTGATGCCTTCGTCCAGCCACCTCGTCCTCCTCCCGACTTACAACACCGGCCCGCGCCTTGTGGAGGTCGTGCGCGTCGTGCTGGCACGGTGGCGGCCCGTGCTCGTGGTGGTCGACGGCAGCACGGACGGCAGCGATGGGGCCGTCCGTGCGCTCGCGGCAACCGAACCCGGTCTTGAGGTCCTGACGCTTCAAGCGAACTCGGGCAAGGGGGCCGCCGTTCTCGCCGGTGCGCGCGCCGCGCAGGCGCGCGGGTTCACCCATGTACTCGTGATGGATGCAGACGGACAGCATCCCGAGGACAGCATCGATGCGTTCATGGAGGCGTCCGCGGTCCACCCGGAGGCGATGATCCTCGGCCGGCCGATCTTCCCCGACAACATTCCCGCCGAGCGCCTGCACGGACGCAAACTCAGCGTCGGCATGGTGCGGCTTGAGTTGCTCGGCGGCGGGATCGACGACCCGCTCTTCGGGTTCCGCGTGTACCCGCTTGGCCCGCTGCTCGCGGAGCTCGGCCCGCGGAAGGGCGGCCGTCATTACGATTTCGATACGGAGGCCGCCGTGCGTCTCGCCTGGGCGGGCGTGCCTCCGGTGAACCTGGCGGCGCCCGTGCGGTATTACTCCCGGGCCGAGGGCGGGGTCTCGCACTTCCATTACCTGCGGGACAACCTCACGCTGGTCGCCATGCACGTGCGTCTCGTCGCCGAACTGCTCTTCGTCCGCTGGCCGGCGCTGCGGCGTCATCGCCGTCGCTGGCGGGCGGCGCGCTTGCTCGGCCCCGCGCTCGCCGGAGCGCTCTGGCTCGCGGCGGCGGTGACGCCCGTGCGGGCGGAGGAGGCCGCCATGGCGGGCTTCGATCCAGCGGCGTGGCAGGACCTCGCGGCGGCCTTTGCCCGCCATCCGGGGGCCACGGCCGACTTCACGGAGCGCCGGCACTTTCCCTTCCGCCGCACACCTGTCGTGCTGCAAGGGGAGGTGCGCGTCTCGCCGGAGCGCGGGCTGAGCCTGCGTTACCTAACGCCGGACCGCCGCATCGTCATTGTCGACGACGACGGGCTGCTCGTGCGTACGGAGGACGGCGCGGAGACTCCCGCGCCCGACCCGCGCGCGGCGGCAGCCAACGCGGCTCTGCTGCACATTCTGCGGTTCGACCTCGCGGCGCTGGTCGAGGCCTTCGAGGTGTCGGGCGAACGCGGCGAGGCCGGCTGGTCCCTCACCCTCGTCCCGCGCGACACCATGCTGCGCCGCGGGCTCGAAAGCATCGCGGTCGCAGGCGAGGGGGCGGAGGTCCGCCGCATCGTGCTGCGCCGTTCCGCGCGCCAAAGCGTGGAAATTGCCATCGCCCCGCCGCGCGAGACGAGTGGGTTCACCGAAGACGAGGTGATGCGCTACTTTCGACGGAGCCGATGACCTTTGCCGTTCGTCAACGTCTGGGCCGCGCCGTGCTCCTGCTGGCTTTTCTCGCGGGCGGAGCGTGGCTGCTCTCGCTCGATTTCGGACGGAAGTTGTCGAGTGACGTGCTCGACCTCGTGCCGGCAGACGGCCAGGCGCCCGAACTGCGGCTGGTGCGCTCGCTCGCCGGCGAGGCGGAGGCGCGCACGATGCTGCTGGCGGTCGAGCGCGCGGACGGCGGACCGGTGCCGCCCGAGGCGGCCGTCCGGCTCGCGGCCGCGCTCGCGGCGGAGCCGGCCTTCGACGCGGCCGTGCCCCTGCATGACCCCGCCGCGCGGGATGCCCTCGGCGCGGAGGTCTTCGCCCAACGGTTCGCGCTGCTCTTTCCGCGCTGGCTCGCGCGCCGTGCGAACGAATACCGGGCCGCCGGTGCGCCGGCCGCGTTCGACGACTGGCTGGCGGACGAGGCCGCCGGTGCGCTCGACCGGTTTCTCGCACGACCGGAGGCGCTGGCCTTCGCGGAAGTCGTGCCCGCCGATCCGTTGCTGCTCATTCCCACGACGGTCGCGGGGTTGCAGGACGATCTGGCGCCCGCCGGCGGTGCGGTCGAGGCCGGCCTCGTGTGGGCGCGCCTCGCGGCGCCGCCTTTGACCGAGGCCGGACAGGCGCCGGCCTTTGCAGCGATCGCCCGGGCCGAGGCCGCGTTGCGCGCCACCTGGCCGGACGTCTCCGTGGCCTACACAGGCGTCAACCGCTTCGCCGCCGCCAGCCGGGCGCGCATCGAACGCGAGGTGAAGACGCTCAACGCCTTCTCCGTCCTTGCCGTGCTCGCGGTGGCCCTGGCCTTCGTGCGGCGCGTGCATCGCGGCCTGCACCTGCTGCCGGTGATCTTGCTTTCGATCCTCGGCGCCTGGGTGGGCACCACGCTGCTTTTCGAGAGGCTGCACATCCTCGTGCTGGTCGTCGGCTCGCTGCTCACCGGCGTGGCGGTCGACTACGGGTTCTACCTGTTCATGCAGCCGGCCGCCACGCCCGGCGAGACTTATGGCGCCAAGGTGCGGCGTCTCGCCAAACCGCTGCTCGCGAGCTGCCTCACCACGGTGGCGGGCTTCGCGCTGCTGCTCTTCTCCGACCTGCCTTTCATCCGCCAACTCGGAGCGTACGTCGGCATCGGGCTGCTCTGCGCGCTCGGGGCGGCGCTCGTTTATTTCGGGACCGTCCGGGATCCGTATCTGGAGACGCGCACCTTTCGCGGCGGCCGGGCGCTGCCGGCGGGAGTGCGACGGGCCTTGCGGCGCGCACTGGCGGTTGCGTGGCTCGCCGCGTTGCCCGGACTTTTCCTGATCGGCTGGCGCGACGACATCCGCGACCTCGAGATTCCCTCGCCGGAACTCAAGGCCGAGGACGCCCGCCTCCGCGCGCACTTCGGGGGGGAGAACGACCGCGCCGTGTATTTGACTTATGGTGACACCCTGGCTGCGGCTCGCGAACGGCTCGCCGCGTTCGAGAGCTGGCTGGCGTCGCAGTCGAACGGAGTCGTGCGCGTGGCCGGCCTCGGCGCCATCGTGCCCACGGCGGCCGAGCGCACGGCTGCCGCGGAGTTCCTGCGGACCTCGCCCGATTTTGCAGGAAAACTCGCCGCCGCCCTGGAGCGGACCGGGTTTGCCGCCGACGAGTTTGCGCCTTTCGTCGAGACCTGGCCCCGGGACGGCGCCATCTTCGGCGACGACGGTTGGTCGCGCGCCCTCGCGGCCGTCGAGAGCCGCCTCAGCGGACCGCTGGCGCTGCTCGTGCACCGCGGGGAACCCTACAGTTGGTTCGTCACGCTGGCGGCAGGGGCTCCGGCCGTGGAGCCGCCGCCGGAACTCGGAGCGGTTGCGACCGGACAACTGCAGTCGTTGAACCGCGTGTTTGCGAACTACCGTCAGAGTGCGTTGCGGCTCAGTCTCGTCGGTCTCGCGATCGTCGGGCTCGGCGTCTTTCTCACTTACGGCCTGCGCGACGGGTTGCGCATTTTCGCCATCCCCTGCGGAGTGTGCCTCGGGGTCTTCGGCGTGCTGGGTTGGTTCGGCGTGCCGCTGAATCTGTTTCACCTGCTCGGCGCCTTTCTCGGTGTCTGCATGACGCACAACTATGCCATCTTTTCGGCGACTTCCGCCTACCGCCGGGAGCCGCCGCCGGTCTCCGTGCGCGTGTCGGCCCTGACCACAGCGGCCTCCTTCGGCGTGCTCGCGACGAGCGGCATCCCCGTGGTCGCCGCGCTCGGGCTCACGGTTGCCTCGATGGTGCTGGCTGCCCTGGCCGCGGTGGAACTCGAGCACCTTGCCGGGCTGGGAGACGAGGCATGAGCGCGACGCTGCTCCGGGCCTGGAGGCGGACCTGCGCACGAAAGGCGCAGGCGCGGGCCGTCGTCGAGGCGGCGACGGGCCGGACGGCCACCTTTGCCGAACTCGCAGCCGGGGCCGCCGGCTGGGCGCGCGCGCATGCGCCCGCGGACGGCCGTCTCGCGGGAAGGCCGGTGGTCTTCTCGCTGCCCAACGGTATCCAGTGGCTGGAGACCTTTCTCGCCCTCGCGGGATGCGGCGCCGTCGTCGTCCCGCTCGACGCCGGCGAGCCGCCGGCCGCGCTCCCGCGAATTGTCGAGGACCTCGGCGGTGGCTGGTGGTGGGATGGCACGCGCTTGCGCGAAGCGGGCGGCGGACGACGGTTTCGCGATCCGGAGATCGCGCTGATCAAGCTGACGTCCGGCAGCACGGGCCGTCCGCGTCCGCTCGCGTTCACCGGGGCGCAATTGCTGGCCGACGCCCTGCAGGTGACGTCGACGATGGGCCTGGTGGAGGCGGACCTGAATTATGGCCTGATTCCGCTCGGTCACTCCTACGGACTGGGCAACCTCACGCTTCCGCTCGTTGCCCAGGGTCTGCCGTTGGTCTGCGGCTCGGCTCCGCTGCCGCAGGCCATCGCGAACGATTTCGCTGCGTGGCGTCCGACGATCTTTCCCTCCGTGCCGGCGATCTGGAGCGCCTTGGCGCGGGCCGACCTCGGGCCCGGGGCGCTCGGTTCGCTGCGGCTCGCGGTCTCGGCCGGAGCGCCCCTCGCGCCGGAAGTCGCGCAGGCCTTCCTCGGACGCTTTGGACGACGTCTGCATGCGTTCTACGGATCGAGCGAGACGGGCGGCATCGCCTACGATCGCGACGGTGCGGCCACGCTGGCCGGCGGCGTCGGCACGGCCATGAAGGGCGTGCGTCTGCGGACTCTGCGTGGCCAGAGGCTCGAGGTGGCGAGTGCGGCGGTGACCACCTATCGCAACCGCCGCCGGGCATTCGGTTGCGGCGCGTGGGTGATGCCGGATCGCGCTGTCGTGTCGGCCGACGGCGGCGTGCGGCTGCTCGGTCGCCGCGGCGCCCTCGTCAAGATCGGCGGGCGACGCGTCGGGTTGGCAGAGGTCGAGGCGCGGCTGCGACGTCTCGCGGGGGTGCGCGACGTCTGGGTCGGTGCGGAAGGCGGCGCGGAGCCCGTGCTCGGCGCCGTCCTGGCGACGGAGCGCACCGCGGTGGAGTTGCGCGCCGAACTGCTCGCCGACACCGCGGCATGGAAGGTGCCGAAGCGCCTCGTCTGCGTGCCCGCCCTGCCGGTCACGGCCCGCGGCAAGGTCGATACCGCGGCGCTGCGCGAGAGAGTGCTCCGCGGGCGTTAGCGTGCTTATTTCATATCAGGGACAACGATTCTTCTTGGGTCACAGAGGACACGGAGCTCCGACACAGAGGCCACAGAGGAGAATACTCTGATCCAAGATTCTCGACGTTCATCGCGGCGTAAAGCCGCTCCTACCTCAAGCCTGCGCTCTCGTAAAGAATGCGGGCTATGCGCGCACTTCGGCGGCCGGCTTGGGCAGCAGGAGGATGGCGGGGATGGTCATGAAGAGACCGGTCAGCAGCAGCCACGCGCCGCCCAGGGGCGCGGTGTCGTCCTGTAGCAGGGTGTTGGCGGCGAGGGCAACAATCGTGAGGTTCGGACAGAGCAGCAGGAAGGAGCGGTCGTCGCCGCCCGTCGGCAGCATGCGGCGATGAATGACCAGACGCCAGCCGAGGATGACCGCGGCGGCGCCGAGGGCGACGAGTCCGACGGTGGAGAAGAGGAAGGACCAGTCCACCTGCAGGCCGAGCGAGAAGAAGAAGATTGGAATGAGAAACCGGCGGCTGATCGGCGCGATGAACTCCTCCAGTCCCTGATTATTGTGCTGCAGCCGGCTCATGAAGAGCCCGAGGAAAAAAGCCGTCTTCGTCGCCGAGAGTCCGAGCCGGTCGCCCGCCGCGCAAACGATCAGCACGAGGAGCACGATCAGGTGCATGCGCCAGTGCGTGGTCGTCTTGAGGATGAGGTCGAAGAGCCCCTCGAGGCGCGTGGCGAAGCGGCTGATCAGGTAGATGACCGTGGCGATGCCGAACAGCTTCACGATCACGAGCCAGTTGAAGCCCCGTTCGTAGAGCGTCGTCTCGACCGCGAGCAGGACGATCGCCGTGATCTCCAGCGCGAGCATCGCGAGCAGGATCTTCCGGCGCGGCTCGGCGGCGAGTCCTGGGTAGTGTTTCCAGCCGAGGTAGCCCATGCCGACCGAGCAGCCGGTGAACGCGGCACAGGCAATGAAGCAGCCCAACCACTGCACGCCGGCGAGGCGGCCGAGGGCGATGATGATGGGGTATTGCAACAAGGCCCAGAGCCAGCTCCGGCGCAGCGTGGGCAGAAATTCGCGGAATCGCGGCAGGTCGATTTCCAGCCCGACTTCGAACAGGAGGAGCAGGAAACCCACCTGACCCGCCTGGATCAGCATCAGCGCAACATCCGACTCGGCGAGCGGGGCGAGCAGCAGGCCGCAGACGACGAACGTCGGGTAGGCGAGCGCCGGCCGCCCGAGCAGCCGGCAAAAGTCCGGCACGCCCATGAACAGCAGGATGAGGCAGATGATGATCTCGATGTCGCTCATGCCCGGCGCCACGGTGCCGCGGGTCGAAGGCGGTGCAAGACCGCATTCGGAAGGATGAAGGCAGAAGGCAGAAGGATGAAGTGAGGTGGCGCGATCCCGCCTAGAACCCTCCTGTCCTGCGGGGTTGCGCCCGGCCGGGCGGCCGCTTCATCGTTGCCGGTTCATGGCGCTTTTCAGTCTGCTCGAAGTCTCCCACGCGTTCGGAGGTCCGCCGGTGCTCGACCGGGTCAATTTCCAGGTCGATGCCGGCGAACGGCTCTGCCTTGTCGGCCGCAACGGCGCGGGCAAGTCCACCCTCATGAAACTCATCGCCGGCGAAGTGCTGCCCGACCGCGGGCAGATCTTCCGTCAACCCGGCGCCGTCTTCACCCGCCTCGTGCAGGAAGTGCCGGTCTCCCTGGCGGGCACCGTTCACGACATCGTGGCCGGAGGCCTGCGACCGAACGACGACCATCACGAGGAGGACTGGGAGCGCGACGTACGCGTGGAGGACCTGATTGAGCGCCTGCAACTCGCCGCGGACGCGACCTTCGACGAACTCTCCGGCGGCCTGCGCCGTCGCGTCCTGCTGGCGCGCGCGCTCGCCGGCCAGCCCGACCTGCTGCTGCTCGACGAGCCGACCAACCACCTCGACATCGAGTCGATCCTCTGGCTCGAGGACTTCCTGCTCGAAGCAAAGGTGACCCTGTTCTTCGTCACGCATGACCGCGCGTTCCTGAAGCGTCTCGCCACGCGCATCGTCGAACTCGACCGCGGCGTGCTCACCAACTGGGACTGCGACTACGACACCTACCTCGTGCGGCGCCAGGAGCGGCTCGAGGCCGAGGAGCGCCAGCAGGCCCTCTTCGACAAGAAGCTCGCGCAGGAGGAGGAATGGATCCGTCGTGGCGTGAAGGCGCAGCGCTCGCGCGCCCAGGGCCGCATCCACGCGCTCATGGCCATGCGCGCCGAGCGCCGCGCCCGTCGCGAGAAGACGGGCAACGTCTCCATGCGCCTCTCGGAGGCGGAGCGCTCCGGACTCAAGGTCGTCGAGGCCGAGAATCTGTCCTTCGCCTACCCGGACGGAAAGGTGCGCGTGCGCGACCTCACGACCACGATCATCCGCGGCGACAAGATCGGCCTGATCGGCCCGAACGGTGCGGGCAAGACCACCCTCATCAAGCTGCTGCTCGGCCAGCTCGCGCCGACCTCCGGCGCGGTCTCGCAGGGCACGAACCTCGAGGTTGTCTACTTCGACCAATACCGGGCGCAGATCGACGACAACAAGACCGTTGCCGACAACATCGCCGACGGCAACACGACCGTCACGATCGACGGCCGCACGCGTCACGTCATCAGCTACCTGCAGGACTTCCTCTTCACGCCCGACCGGGCGCGCACGCCCGCGCGCGTGCTCTCTGGCGGCGAGCGCAACCGCCTCCTGCTCGCGCGCCTCTTCACGAAGCCGGCCAACGTGCTCGTGCTCGACGAGCCGACCAACGACCTCGACGCCGAGACGCTCGACCTGCTCGAGGACCTGCTTGTCGAGTTCAAGGGTACGCTCCTCCTGGTGAGCCACGACCGCGCCTTCCTCGACGAGGTCGTCACGAGCACGCTCGTCTTCGAAGGCGAGGGCCGGATCGGCGAATACGTCGGCGGCTACACGGATTGGCTGCAGGAAAAGGCGAAGCAGGAGGTCCGCGCGACGGCCGCGGCCGCGGTGCAGGCTCGCGAGACCGCGTCCCGCAGCTCCGGGACCGCCGCAGCGAACGCCTCCGCCAAGGGCCCGCGCCTGACGGCCAAGGAGCAGAAGGAACTCGACGCCCTGCCGGCGCGCATCGAGGCGCTGGAGTCAGAGCAGGCCGAACTGGCCGCCCGCCTCGCCGACCCCGCCCTCTACAAGGGCGATCCGGCGCGGGCTGCGGAGGTCAAGGAACGCCTGACGCAGATCGAGGCGGAGCACGCCGCCGCCTTCGCCCGCTGGGAGGCGCTGGAAGCGCGCAAGGCCTGACGGCTCCGGCGGAGGATTCACCATTTGCGATTTGAGATTTGCCGGACGCCCGGATTTGTTTGCGCCCATGGGCTCTGGCGCCGGCACGGTCCGCGGTGGCGACGACCCGGAAGGCGCGCGCGCCCCGGCGGTTCCGGCCGGATTTTCCGGGGAGGACGCCGCCGGATTTCTCGACATGGTGCTCGGGAACATGCGGGGCATGGCGTATCGGTGCTACAATGACGCCGAGTGGACGATGGCTTTCGTGAGCGAGGGCTGCCGCGAACTCACCGGGTACGACCCCGCGGACCTCGTCGGCAACCGGCGCGTGAGTTTCAACTCGCTGATCGTGGAGGCCGACCGCGGGCGCGTGTGGGCGGAGGTCCAGCAGGCGCTTTCCGCGGGACGGTCCTTCGATCTCGCGTACCGGATCCGCACGGCGACGGGCGAGGAACGCTGGTTGAGCGAGCGTGGCCGTGGACGGCGCGGGGCGGACGGGCGCTGGGTGGTCGAAGGCGTGGTCGCCGACATCACGGCGCTGAAGCGGGCGGAGGTGGCGATCGGCGAGCGCGAGGACTGCTTCTCCCTGGCGTTCAACTGCGCCCGCGACATGATGGTGCTGGCGCGCGTCGAGGCCGGCGGCGAGTTTCGCATCGTCGCCGTCAACCGCAGCTACGAAGAGGCGATGAACGCCGCCGGGTTTCCCGTTTCGAACGAGGCCATGGCCGGCCGCACCTTCGACGAGGTCCGGTCCTTCTTCGGCTTCGACGACGACCAGTGGGCGCGGCTCAAGGCGCGCTACCGGGAGGCCGTCGCGACCGGGAGGATCCTGCGTTTCGAAGAGACCACGGTGACGCCGAACGGCCGGTTTCTCGGGGATTCGATGATTGCACCGGTGGCGGACCCCTCCGGCGAATGCCGCTTCGTGCTCTATGCCTCGGCCGACGTCAGCGCGCGGCGGCGGGTCGAGCGGGAGTTGCGCGAGACCGCGGAGAAGTTTGCGAAGGCCTTCAACGCCAGCCCGGGCGCCATGTCCATCTCCGAGCCCGGCGGCCGCGGCTTCATCGCGGTCAACGACAACTACGTGCGGATGTTCGGCTACGCGCGCGAGGAATTGCTCGGCCGCAGCCTTTCCGACCTCGGCCTGTGGAGCAGCGACGACCAGAAGGACCTCTTCATGCAGGCATATGCCGCGACCGGAAGCGTGCGGGACCTCGAGGTGGTGCGCCGGCGCCGCGACGGGACGCTCATCACCTGCCTGCTCAGCGCGGAGTCGATCGAGTTGGACGGGCGCTCCTGCGTGATTGCGGCGCTGTACGACATCACCGGGCGCAAGGAGGCCGAGGCCGCGCGCGCCGCGCTTCAGGAGCAGTTGCGCCAGACCCAGAAGCTCGAGGCGCTCGGCCAGCTTGCGGGCGGTGTCGCGCACGACTTCAATAACATCCTCACCGGCATCGTCGCCTACACGGAGCTGGCGCAGATGGACGCCGGCAGCCCCGACGAGGTCCGCCGCCACCTCGCGGCCGTGCGCAAAGCGAGCGATCGGGCGACCGACCTCGTGCGCCAGATCCTCACCTTTAGCCGTAAGCAGCCGCCCGAACGCCTGCCGGTCCGGATCTCCGGCGTGGTCGTCGAGGCCCTGAGACTGCTTCGCTCCAGCATCCCGGCAACGATCGCGATCGAGGAGCGGATCGATCCCGCCGGCCCCATCGTGCTCGCCGACAAATCGCAGATCCATCAGGTCATCATGAACCTCGGCACCAACGCGGCCCATGCCATGAAGGGCGGTCCGGGACGGCTTTCGGTGCGCCTGGTCCGGAGCGCTGTGGGGCCGGACGGCGTGCCCGGCGCGCGGGACCTGCCGCCCGGGGCGTATGCACGTATCGAGGTCGAGGATACCGGGCACGGGATCAGCGGGGCGGTGCTCGCGCGCATCTTTGAACCCTTCTTCACGACAAAGGCGACGGGGGAGGGGACCGGCCTCGGGCTGGCCGTGGTGCACGGGATCGTGCGCGACCACCAGGGGGCGATCGTCGTGCGCAGCCGTCCCGGGGAAGGCACCTGCTTCGAGATCTACCTGCCGGAGCACGAGGATCCCCCCGCAGACGAACCGTCCGGCGCCCGGGTTCTGCCTCCCGGTCGCGGAGAACGGGTGCTTCTGGTCGACGACGAGGCGCCGATCGTCTTTGCGACGTCGATCCTCCTGCGCCGGCTGGGCTACGCCGTCGCGGCCCACGGGGACCCGCGCGAGGCGTGGGACGCCTTTGCCGCCGATCCGTCCGCCTTCGACGTCGTGATCTCCGATATGACCATGCCGCACCTGACCGGGGTGGAACTCGCCGGCCGGATCAACGAGCGTCGGCCCGACCTGCCGATTCTGCTGACCTCCGGATTCAGCGGCGGCTGGACGCCGGATGCCTTGCAGGCGATCGGCGTGAGACGTCTCCTGGCCAAACCGATCCCGGCGGAGACGCTGGCCCTCGCGTTGCGCGAGGTGTTCGCCACCCCTGTGGCGAAACTTCGCTAAAGAACCGCCGCGAGAGGCCGTTGACAGGGTTGCCAGGTCCGTGACCGCGTCGCGGATGGCTTTCTCGGGCAGGACATCGGGCCTGCAAGACGAAGGCGCAATCGAACTCGCCGTGCCCCTGTGGCCGGAGCGTTCGGTTGCGCCTTTTCCTTTTGCGAAAGCCGTCCCGTCTGCGATGCGGCCCGGCATCGAATCATCACTGCCAAATCATGAAACTCATCAATATCTCCGGTCTCCAGGGCCGCATGCTCTTCTCCATCGGCCTCGCCGTTTTCCTTGGCCTGGCGGTCTTGGTCGCAGTCGTTTCCACCCGTGTCTCAGCCGACGCCCGGCGCCAGGCGCTCGAGTCGGCCGAACTGCGTGCCGAGGTTGTGGCCGGCGATGCCGAGACCCGGTTGAACAACGCGATGGCGGTCGCACGCGGCGTGGCCCTCGCATTCGAGGGAATGGTGAATCATGAGGCGAGCCGGACCGTCGCAGAAGGGATTCTGCGCCGGGCGCTGGATGAGAATCCCGATTTGATTGGCGTGTGGACACTTTGGGAACCCGATGCCTTCGACGGCCGCGACAGCGAGGCGCGCAATCGGCCCGGACATGACGAAACCGGGCGCTTTGTTCCTTATTGGCACCGCGGACAGGGCATGCCGGTACTCGAGCCGCTCAAGGATTACACGGTTGCCGGGGCCGGCGACTATTACCTGCTTCCGAAGCGCAACAACCGGGAAACCATCATGGAGCCTTACTTCTACGAAGTCGGCAGCCAGCAGGTGCTGATGACCAGCCTCGTGGTCCCTGTGCATGACCACAAGAACGGCGAGCGCTTCCTCGGTGTGGTCGGCGTCGACATTCCGCTCAGTGACCTCGCTGCCGAAGTCGCCGCCATCAAGGTGGGCGAGAACGGGTACGTGGCGATCGTTTCCAACCTCGGCGCTTATGTCGCGCATCCCAACTCCGCCCGCAACGGCAAGGCCGTCGTCGACAGCGATCCTTGGGCAAAAGAGTTCCTCCTGAAGTTCCAACGCGGCGAGTCGTTCGTGACGTCAACGTATTCGCGCACGCTCGACGACACCACCTTCCACCTCGCCGTACCCATGGCGATCGGGCGTGCGGACACTCCGTGGGCGACGATGATCACGATTCCCGAGCGCGAGGTCCTCGCGGCGGCCGTCGCCTTGCGCAACATGGTGATCGGCATCGGCGCCCTCGTGCTGGTTGCCGTGCTGGGAGTGGTGCTCTGGATCGCCCGCCGCATCTCCCTCCCGATTCGCGAGGTGGCCGCCAATCTGCAGGGCGGTGCCGACCAGGTGTCGTCCGCGTCGACGCAGGTTTCGTCCTCCAGCCAGATGCTCGCCCAGGGCGCGAACGAGCAGGCGGCCTCCCTCGAGGAAACCAGTGCTTCCCTCGAAGAGATCACCTCGATGACGAAGCGGAACGCCGAGCACGCGGAGTCGGCCAAACAGCTGGCCGCGCAAACCCGCCGGGCGGCCGAGACCGGCGCAACCGACATGGCGGCGATGGAGAAGGCCATGTCGGCCATCAAGGGTGCCGCCGACAACATCGCCAAGATCATCAAGACGATCGACGAGATCGCCTTCCAGACGAACATCCTCGCGCTCAACGCCGCCGTCGAGGCCGCCCGCGCCGGCGAAGCCGGGCTCGGCTTCGCCGTCGTCGCCGAGGAGGTGCGCAACCTCGCCCAGCGCAGCGCCCAGGCCGCTCGCGAAACCGCTGCGAGCATCGAGGACTCCATCGGCAAGAGCGAGCAGGGCCTCGTCATCAGCACGAAGGTCGCGACCAGCCTTCAGGAGATTCTCGCCAAGGCCCGCGAGGTCGACGACCTCGTCGCGGAGATCGCCAACTCCTCCCGCGAGCAAAGCCAGGGCATCGGTCAGATCACGACCGCCGTCTCCGAGATGGACAAGGTCACCCAGGGCACCGCGGCGAGTGCCGAGGAAAGCGCCAGCGCCGCCGAGGAATTGAACGCGCAGGCCGAGTCCATGAAGGAATCGGTCGCCCAACTGCTCGCCCTCGTCACCGGAGTGGGCGCCGGTCGCGCGCCGGCGGCCGTCGTCGCGCCCTTGGCGGCGAATCCGCTCCGCAGCGCCGCCCCCGGGCGCAACGAAACCGCGTTGTCCTTCAGATGATCGGACTCGATCCGCTCGGACCGCCGCCCCGACTCGAGGGTCGGACGCGGCCTGCCGCCCGTGGCGCGATCCTCGTCGTCGACGACCATCCCGTCGCGGCTTCGGCGCTCGCCGCCGTCCTGCTGCGCGAGGGTTATGCGGTGACGCTCGCCCGCGACGGGCGCGAGGCCGTGGAGGCGTTGCGCGAGTCGGCGTTCGATCTGGTCGTCACCGACATCGTCATGCCGCGCATGGACGGGATCGAACTCATCGGCCTGCTCCGCCGCGATCATCCCGGGCTGCCTGTGGTGGCGATCTCCGGAGACAGCGACGTCGATCCGACCGTCTACCTGCGCATCGCCCGACACTTCGGCGTGCGGGCGACGCTGGCCAAGCCGTTCGGGGCGCAGGCGTTGCTCGGCGTGGTTCGCAACCACCTGGCGAACGTAACCAGAACGTAACATGAAATAGATTCATGGTAGGGTAAGTTCCCCGGGGAGCGGCCGATGAAACAGGCACCGCTTCGCCCGTCGGGGATCGTTCCCAAATCGGCAGGAAGCGGATTCTTCCAATGAACCGTCTCAAACTCTTCGCCGGTCTTCGCGGTCGCATGCTGCTCTCGATCGGGACCGCCATGATCGCCTGCATGACCCTCGTAGCGGTGGTCGTCACCGCACGTCTGCACGATCTCGCCAAAAAGGACGCGCTGATGCTTTCGGAACAGCAGGCCCGCCTGCTGGCCGGTCAGGCCGGAGGGCGCATCGAGGCCGCCATGGGCATCGCCCGCGGCCTCGCCCAGACCTTCGCCGGCATGCGCAAATACGATGCGAACCGGCCGCTCGCGAACGAGATCCTGCGCCAGTCGCTCGCGGCCAACGCGGACCTGCGCGCGGTCTGGACGGTCTGGGAGCCGGACGCGTTCGACGGACGCGACCGCCAGCACCGGGATCGTCCCGGGCACGACGAAACCGGGCGCTACGCTCCGTATTGGTCGCGGCATGACGACCGCATCGTGCTCGACGTCGTGAAGGACTATGCCTCCGGCGAGGCGGGGGCATTCTACGCCGCGACCGTCCGCGAGGGCCGGGAGCAGGTGATCGAACCTGTGGCGGACGCGACCGAAACCGGCGGAACGCTCGTCGCGAGAATGGTTGTCCCGGTGCTCGAAGGCGACCGGCCTGTCGGCGCGGTGGGCATCGACCTCGACCTCACCGGGTTGATCCAGGAGTTCGCCGCGATGAAAATCGGCGAAGGCGGCTATGCCTCCCTCGTGTCAGCGGCGGGCAACTACCTTGCCCACCCGAATTTCTCCCGCCTCGGCAAGCCCATGCTCGCGAGCGATCCCTGGGTGAAACCGTATCTCGGTCACTTTGCCCGCGGGGAAGGTTTCATGACGGAAAGCTATTCGCGCACGCTCGACGACCAGACCTACCGCCTGGCGGCTCCGTTCACGGTGGGGCGGACCGCCACAGCCTGGAACGTCGTGGTGACGCGGCCGGAACGCGAAGTGTTGGCGGAGGCGGTTGCGCTGCGAAACCTCGTGATCGTCATCGCCTGCGGATCCCTCGCGGCCGTGCTCGCCGTCGTGTGGTGGATCGCCCGGCGCATCGCGCGACCCTTGCGGGAGGTCGCGTCCGGCTTGCAGCGGGGGGCGGAACAGGTGGCCGCGGCCTCCCGTCAGGTCTCCGGCTCCAGTCAGAACCTCGCGCAGGGCGCAAACCGCCAGGCGGCCTCGCTCGAGGAGTCAAGCGCTTCGCTCGAGGAAATGAACTCCATGACGAAACGAAACGCCGAGAATGCGGACGCGGCCAAGCGGGTTGCCGGACGCACCCGTGCGGCGGCCGAGGCTGGAGCCGGGGATGTCGCGGCGATGGAGAAGGCCATGGGGGCGATCAAGGAGTCCGCCGACAACATTGCCGCGATCATCAAGACGATCGACGAGATCGCCTTCCAGACCAACATTCTCGCGTTGAATGCCGCGGTGGAGGCGGCCCGTGCGGGCGAGGCCGGCCAGGGCTTCGCGGTGGTGGCGGAAGAAGTCCGCTCGCTGGCCCAGCGCAGCGCGCGCCGCACGGGAGACGGCCGAGAAGATCGAGGACTCGATCGGAAAGAGCGAACAGGGGCTGGTCATCGGCACGAAGGTGGCCGGCGGACTGCGCGAGATTCTCGAACGGGCGCGGGAGGTCGACAAGCTGGTCGCCGAGATCGCGACCGCCTCGCGCGAGCAGAGCCAGGGCATCGGTCAGATCGCCGGAGCCGTGGCGGACATGGACAAGGTCACGCAGGGCACCGCGGCGAGCGCCGAGGAGAGCGCCAGCGCCTCCGAGGAACTTAGTGCGCAATCGGAGACCATGCGCGAGGCCGTCGGCCGGCTGCTTGAGTTGGTCGAAGGTGATCGCGGAGCCGAGCGCGTTCCCGGTCCGGGTCCGCTCGTGCGCCCGTCCGCCTCGGTTGGCTCGCCGTCCGGTGTAGCCACGGACGTCCCCGTCCGCGCCGGGCGTGGCTCCCGTGTGCCCCTCGAACTACGCCCATGAGGACATGGGCGGCTACATGTAGCCACGGACGTCCCCGTCCGTGCCGGGCGTGGCTCTGTTCAGCCACTCAATCCGCGCCCATGAGGACATGGGCGGCTACATGAAGCCACGAAGGCCCGCGTCCGCGCAGTTCGACGCGCCCTTAAACTTAAACTTTCCTCCTCAACGGGCGCGCTACGCGCGCCCCAGCAAGGCGTCGAGGTCGAGTGGCCGCGTGAACATCGCCAGATCTCCGTCGGGCGTGCGGGGCCATTCGGGTTCCGGTCGGTCGCGGTATAATTCCACGCCGTTTTGGTCGGGGTCGCGCAGGTAAAGCGCCTCGCTCACCCCGTGGTCGGCGGCGCCGTCGAGCGGGATGCCGGCGGCGAGCACGCGGCGCAGGGCGTCGGCGAGCGACGCGCGATCGGGATAGAGGATCGCCGTGTGGTAGAGGCCGGTGCTGCCGGGCGGCGGCGGCGATCCGCCGAGGCTCTCCCAGGTGTTGAGGCCGAGATGGTGATGGTATCCACCGGCGGATACAAACGCCGCCTGGCGGCCGTAGCGCTGCATCAGTTGAAACCCGAGTACGCCGCAGTAGAACCCAAGTGAACGCTCGAGGTCGGCGACCTTGAGGTGTACGTGACCGATGCGCACGGCCGGGTGGAGGGGCGGGAGGGGTTTCGGCGTCATGGAGCGTACCTCCTCGTTCTCGTAATCGTAATCTTTCTCTTTCTCCTGCCGGTTCCCCTGATCGGACGGATCCGTCGGATCCGACCGATCTTTGCCTTCAATCGCCGGGCGCTTTACGCCTGCGGCGTGGGCTTCCCGAACTCCTTCAGCAACGCGTCGATCATCTTGATCTTCTCGGCCTTGGGCATGGCCGGGTGCAGGCCAGTGTGACGCACGGTGCCGTCGGGCGCGAGGATGGCGAGGTGGGGGATTCCTTCGATCGCGTAGTCGGGATTGAAGACCGGCTGTGTGCTGAAGGCAACGGTCCACGTGACGTTGTGCTTCTTGATGAAGGCGGGCATGAGCCCGTACTCCTTATCGGGGTTGCCGCGGCAGTCGATGGGCGTGGCTTCGAGGTTCATCACGCGGCCCTGGAGGCTCGTCACACCGACGATCTCGACGTCGTATCCCTTGTAATGGGCGACCACGTCGGCGATCTGCGGGAAGGAGGAGATGCAGGGGCCGCACCAGGTGGCCCAGAAGTCGAGGACGACCACCTTGCCCTTGAGGTCGGCGAGGGACTTGAGGCCCTCGCGCGACGCCCAGGTGAAGTCGAGGCCGGGTGCCGGTTTGCCGACGAGGTTGGCGCGCGTGTCCTGCAGCTTCGCCTTGGCCTCGATCGCCGCGAGCAGTTGGTCGGCCTCGCGTCCCGGGGCGGTGTTGGGGAAGTCGGCCTTCAGCTGGCGCACCATCTCTGCGGCCTTGGCGTAGTCTTCGAAGATCTCGAGGTAGAGCGAAAGCTTCATGACGAGGATGTCGGCGACGGCGTCGGTCTTCTGTCCGGAGTATTTCGTCAGCAGGGAGTCGAAGGCGGCGATCTCCGCGGCGAGGGCCTCGGGCGTATCCTGGCCGGCGCGGAGCTTGTCCTTGATCTTCGTCACCAGGGCCTCGAGGTCTCCGGCGGGCGTGCCGGCCGCGGCTTGCGCGGAGGCGGAGCCGGCCCAGAGACCGGCGGCAAAGACTAAGGCGAGGAGGAGGCGGAGTGCTTTCATGAAGGAAGGATGCTGCGGACAGTGTCGTCAGGAACCGCCGGCGGGCAAGCCACGGTTAGGGAAAGCGCGCAATGGGGGCGCATCTCGGTTTCTTGCGCGGCAAATTTGGCACGGGCGTCGCACCCGTGGACGGTACTCCGCGCCGCAGACACCCCTGTAGGCCGGGTCCCCTGACCCGGCGCCGCGCACGAAAGTGGGATAATCGTGGACTTAAAAAATTGCCGCCAGGTCCTATCTCTCGTCCCTGCCAAGCCTCGCGCTTAGTTCGACCTCACTACCCCGCGTCCATCGTTCCGCTTTCATGTCCATTGGCATGCGAAACGGCGTCTGGTCGCAAACCTCCCCAACCCACATCTGCCATGATGCTTCCAAGCACTCCTCGTGCGATTGTCCTTCGTCGGGCCTGCCTTCTGCCGGCTCTGATCCTGCTCTTCTCCTCGCTGATTTCGCCGGCCCTTGCACAGGGTGCGGGTGCGATCGCCGGTCGCGTCTACAATCCCGCGACCGGCCAGTTCGTGCGCAACGCCGAGATCCGGATCGTCGAAACCGGCCAGAGCACGGTTTCGGGCGACGGCGGCGCCTACCGGCTTTCTCCGGTCGCGCCAGGCACAGTCACCGTCGAGGTGTCCTACACCGGTTACCGCACTGAAACGTCCACGGTGACCGTCGGCGCCGGGCAGACGGCGCAGATCAGTTTCGACCTGCGCAGTACGCTCGCCGCGGGCACGACGGAAAGTGACGCCATCAAACTCGACCAGTTTGTCGTTTCCGGCGAACGCGAGGGCAATGCGAAGGCGATCATGGAGCAGCGGAACTCCATGAACATCACCAACAGCGTGGCCTCCGACGTTTTCGGCGACGTGGCCGAGGGCAACGTGGGCGAGTTCCTCAAGCACATGCCCGGCGTCATGCTCAATCTCGTCGAGGGCGAGGTGCGCACCGTCTCCCTGCGCGGCCTCGGTCCCGAGTACACCTCCGTCACGCTCGATGGCGTCTCCCTCGCCAGCGCGGACGCCAACTCCGGAGCGGCCGGCGATGCGCGCGCCTTCAGCTTCGAACAGGTTTCGCTCAACAGCATGGAGTCGATCGAGGTCTCGAAGACCATCAGCGCCGACGTCGACGCCAACGCGCCCGCCGGCACGATCAACCTCAAGACCAAGCGCGCCTTCGATCGCCAGGGCCGCCGCATCGCCTGGCAGGCCAACATGACCGCGTTCGGACGCGAGCTGACCTTCAGCCGCACGCCCGGACCGGACGACAACCATTCCCGCAAGATCCGTGCGGGCGGCATCCTCGAGTATTCGGACGTGTTTCTCGACGGCCGGCTTGGTGTCGTGCTCAACGTGAGCGAGTCCAACGTGTATTCGGAAATCGCGCACAACACGATGACCTACAACACGGCCGCCACCGCCGGCGACCCTCGCCCTGCCGTGCTCACGGCCATGAGCATCTTCCACGGCCCGCGCACCAATCGTCGATCCACCGTCACCTTCTCTTCCGACTTCAAGGCGACCGAGAACCTCGTCCTCTCGCTCGGCTACATCTACAACCACTCCGACCTGTGGTTCTTTTTTCGCAACCTGACGGTCAACGCCGGCACTCGGGCCAACATTGTGGGGAGCAACCCCCTGACCGACTTCACCTCGGCCCCGAACGGTTTCGTCGCGGTCAATCCGATCGCCGTGGCGAAGGTCGGCCGCACCAACACGCTTCTGCCGAAGTTCGAGTACACGCGCGGTGACCTGAAGATCGAGGGCCGCTTCTCGGGCTCCGAGTCGATCAGCGATTACCTGCCGCAGTCCCATCGCGGCGCCTTCCGCAACCTTGGCAACCCCACGGCGAATAACGTCACGTTCTCCGCCTCGCGTCCGTCCGCCGACTCGCCCGACTGGACGATCGTGCAGGTCGCCGGACCCGACATCGCCGACGGCGCCAACTATTCCAATCCCACCATCGAGACCCAGGACGGACGCTTCAACCGCGTGCGCCTGATGAGCGCCGACCTGATTGCAACCTTGAACTCATCCGTGGCCGGCGTTCCCGTGGTCTGGAAGACCGGACTCAAGCGGGCGAACGACCGTCGCGAATTCGAGATCACGCGCGACCTCTACCGCTACAATTACACCGGTCCCGGCGCGGGCCTCGGCACCTGGGCCAACTTCCGTTCGCCGTTCGACTACGACATGGGCGCGGTCGACGCCAGCCTTGTGTCGTCCTCCGGCGGCAAGGTCTTCTATCCGAACTTGCTGAAGGCGACCGAACTGTTTTTCACCAATCCCGAGTATTTCACCCAGACGCTCACGGCGACCAACTACTACAATGCGCTGATCGCGAACAAGAAGGAGTACGAGGAGGAGATCGATGCCGCCTTCCTCATGGGAACGGCGACGACGGGCAAGTGGACCTTCCGTGCCGGTCTGCGCTACGAGAAGACGAGCGGCGATTCGTTGGAGTTCGACCCGCTGCCCGCCGCCGAGGTCGCCGCTGCCGGCTTCCCGGTCGCGGCGGGCCGCGCCACGACCATTCCCGGGCTCGACTACCAGTACTTCACCAACCCGCGCGTCCACCGGAAGGGCAGCTACGACAACCTCTTCCCGAGCGGTTCGATCAAGTACCGGTTCAACCGCAACCTCGACTTCCACTTCGGGTACAGCAGCACGATCCGCCGGCCCACCTTCCGCGACATCGCCGGCGTGTGGACGATCAACGACGAGACGTTGCGGGTGAGCGCCCCGAATGTGAATCTTCAACCGGAGGAGTCGGATAATTTCTCGCTTCGTGCGGCCTACTACTTCGAGCCCGTCGGCATCCTGGCGGTCAACTTCTTCCAGAACAACGTCACCGGCCTGCACCGCTCAAGCGAGATGACGGCGGAGGAGTTCGGCTACAACGGCGACCTGGACCTCTCGGCCTACACCTTCATCTCCACGACGAGCAGCGCCCAGGAGGTGCAGGTGCGCGGCATGGAGATCGAGTACAGCCAGAGCCTCTCGTTCCTGCCGGGCTTCTTGCGCGGTTTCAACGTGCGGGGCAGCTACACGCGCAACTACGCCGAAGTCATCATGCCGGGCATGCCGCCGCACGCGCTCAGCGGCGGACTCGGCTATGCGCTCGGGCGCGGCAGTGTGTACGCCAACCTCAACTGGCACGACGACCGGCCCACCAACACGGCTGGCACCCAGTACACCGAGGCGCGCGTCAATGTCGACGTCGGCGGCAGCTTCCGCTTCAGCGACCGCCTGAGCATGTTCCTGAGCATCCGCAACCTGCTCGACGAGCCGTACTATCGTTACCAGGACCTCGGCGCCGCCGGCTGGGCCGTCAACCGCTACGAGAAGCCGGGCGTGAATTACACGCTGGGCGTCAAGGGAACCTTCTAGACGTCCGCCCGCCAGGTGCGTCTGAGCGCGGGGCGTCCGGTTTGCCGGGCGCCCCGTCGGTACGGAGATGTCCCGCTCCGCGGTGCACCAAAGTGGGACCTGCCGGCGCGTGAATTCCTGCATCATGCGGCGTACCTTTCCTGCGAACCCCGAACCTTCGTCGCCTTGATCCTTTCCCGCCGTTTTCTTCCGTCCCTTCTCGCCTTCGCCAGCCTGGCCTTTTCCCCGGCGGACGCCGGCCTTCCCGCCGGCGGAGCCGATGACGTGCTCGTCGAGGTTTTCGAGGAGAACGTGGGCGGCATCGGACGCGAATGGCCTGAGGCTCCGGTGGTCACGTCGCAGCACACCGAGGCCGCCTTCGGGCTCTTCGAGCTTCCGCACAAATACGTCGGTACCGGTGTGCGCGGCGATCGCGCCAGCCCGACCTTCGTGCGCGCCTCGGGCGTCGTCCACCTGCCCCCGGGCCGGCACCGCGTGCTGCTGCGCTCGCGCGGCGCGGCGCGGCTTTTCATCGCCGGCGAACCGGTGCTCGAAACGCCCTACTGGCAGCCGTCCACCTTCGCTGAAGGCAACATTGGCGAACTTCCGCTCGACCGCCTGCCTCCGGCGCTCGCGCTCGGACCCGGCTTCCGCTTCATCCCGCCGGGCCACCGCGAAGACTGGCGCGAGGTAGACTTTCCCGGCGGCCCGGTGAAGGTCGTGCTCGAAACCCTGATCGGCGGCACCGAGCCGAAGAGCCGCAAACCGTTCCGTCCCGAACTTGGGGAAACCGTCGCCGCCTATTCGCTCGAGGGACGTCACGAGTGGTGGCTCCTCTCCCCAGGCGAACGTCGCTTCGCCTACACCGACGAGGGCTGGACGGCCTACGAAGCCGCCCGCCGCGAGCAACTCGACCTCCTCAACGCGGCCGCACGCGCCGCGCTGCGCGCCGCCGACGCCGACTATTGGGACCTGCGCCGCCAGGCCGCCCGCCGCTGGCTCGAGACCACCCCGGAAACGCCCGTGCCCGCGCTTCCGGACGGCCTGCCTGCCTTCAACGCCATCGACCGCTTCATCGGCCATCGTATCCGTGAGGTGGAGACGACGAACCGTCCGCGGCAGGCGGGCGGAACCGACTACTTCCGCGAGGTCCGCCCCATCCTCGAAACCCATTGCTACAGCTGCCACCAGGGCGGCAAGGTGAAGGGCGGCTTGCGCCTCGACAGCCTCGCCGGGGCCCTGCACGGAGGCCGGGTGGATGGGCCCGCCATCGTGCCCGGCGATCCGGAGGAAAGCCCGCTCATCCAGCGCATCACCAGCGAGTACGAGGATGAAGTCATGCCCGCGAAAGGCGACCGCCTCTCCGCGGCCGAGGTCGAGGTCCTGCGACGCTGGGTATCCGAAGGGGCGGACTGGCCGGAGTTCCAGACCAGCCGTTTCGAACCGGGACCGCTGGCTGACGACCTCGCGTTTCTGCGACGTGTGACGCTCGACACGGTCGGAGTCGTTCCGTCCGAGTCCGAAATCGCCGCCTTCCTCGCGGATGCCTCGCCCGACAAGCGTGCCCGGACGATCGAGCGTCTGCTCGCCGATCCTCGCTGGGCGGACCACTGGATGGGTTACTGGCTCGACGTGCTGGCCGAGAATCCGAACCTCATCAACCCTACGCTCAACAACACCGGCCCCTTCCGCTGGTGGATTTACGAGTCCCTCGTCGACAACAAACCCCTCGATCTCTTCGTGACCGAACTGCTCTCGCTGGAAGGCAGCGAGCGGTTCGGCGGGCCGGCGGGCTTCGGCGTGGCGACCGGCAACGACGTGCCCATGGCGGCTAAGGGCATCATCGTCGGCTCCGCCTTCCTTGGAGTCGAAATGAAATGCGCGCGTTGCCACGACGCCCCCACGCATGCGGCGACCCAGGAGGAGCTTTTCAGTCTCGCCGCCATGCTTGCCGCCGAGCCCCTCAAGGTGCCCGCCACGAGCAGCGTGGCCATGGAACACCTCACTGTCGGCGGCCGCACGCCGCTTATCGAGGTGACGCTCGCCCCGGGCGAGGTGGTTGCGCCGGCCTGGCCCTTCGCCGCGTTCTGCGACGAAGAGACGGCGCGGAAGATTGCCCGCAACCCCGATCGTCCGCGCGACCTGCTCGCCGCCCTGATCACCGCACCGCAGAACGAGCGCTTCGCCCAGGTCATGGCCAACCGGATCTGGCAGCGCTTCATGGGCCGCGGACTCGTTGCCGAAGTTGGCGACTGGGAAAAGGCGCCGCCCACGCACCCGGACCTGCTCCGCTGGCTGGGACGCGAGCTCGTCCGCTCCGGCTACGACACCAAGGCGCTCGCCCGGCTCATCCTCAATTCGCACGCTTACCAACGGGCCTCGGACTCCGCGCTCGCCGAGCCGGATCCTCTCTTCGTCGCCCCGGCGCCGCGTCTGCTCGCGGCCGAGCAGCTCGTCGATTCGCTCTTCGCAGCCACGGGAAAACCCTTCGAGGTCGAGCCGGTGAACCTCGACCTCGACAGCGTGCGCACCATCGACAACGCCCTCGATCTCGGCCGTGCCCGTCGAGCCTGGATGCTCGGTTCCACCTCCAACGAACGCGACCGCCCAAGCCTGATGCTGCCGCGCATGCAGGCTGTCGCCGAGGTCATGGAGGTCTTTGGCTGGCGCGGCGCCCGGCCCGATGCGGCCTCCGGCGTGCGCGATGTCGACCCCAACGTCCTGCAACCTGCGCTGCTCGCGAATGGGACGATGATGGGCTGGCTCACTCGCCTGAGCGACGATCACGGTTTCACGCAACTCGCCCTCGAGGACCAGCCGCTTGACCGTCTGCTCGACCGCGTCTTCCTGCGCCTCTTCACCCGCCTGCCCACGACGGAGGAGCGTGCGACCTTCCGCGGACACCTGGAACCCGGTTACCCGACGCGCCGCACCGCCGGGACGGCGTTGTCCGGTTCGGATGGGCGCGCCCCGCGCCCGTTCGTCGCCTGGTCCAATCACATGCTCACCGAAGGGAACGTGCTGCGCCTCGAACAGGAGGCCGACGCCCGGCGCGGCGCCCCACCCACCCGCAGCCTCGCCGCGGACTGGCGGGTGCGTTTCGAGGACGTGATCTGGGCCCTGCTCAATGCGCCGGAGCTGACCCGCGTCCTTTGACCCCCGAATTTACGACCAGGAGACCACCCTCAACCCCCGCTGCCCATGACGATGAACCGACGCTCCTTCCTCTCCCATACCGCCGCCCTTGCGGCGGCCTCCGCACTTCCGTCCGGTCTGCTGGCGTCGGCCGCCGCCCGGTCGGGTCCGCTCCGCGGCAAAGCCGAGCATTGCATCTTCGTCTGGCTGGGCGGCGGCATGTCGCAGATCGACACCTTCGACCCGAAGCGGCGGGGCAACTCGCGCTCGCGGCCGACGGTGCCGGGCACCGACTACGACGTCATCGACACCGCCGTCCCGGGGGTCCAGTACACGGAGCACCTGCCGCGGCTTGCGCGCCTCGCTGACCGGGTCACGGCGGTGCGCACGGTCAGTCACAGCCTCGGCAGCGAGCATGCGCTCGCCACGAATTTCGTGCACACCGCCCGGCCGGTCAGCGGGAGCACGGTGTATCCGTCCATCGGCTCGATCGTCGCCCACGAGAAGGGGGCGCTCTCCGAAGACGTGCCCGCCTACATCCTGATGGGCTATCCCAGCGTGAGCCGCGGGCCGGGCTTCCTGGGGGCGAAGCACGGCTATATCTATCTTTTGGATACGGAAAGCGGTCCGGCGGGCTTCACTCCGCCCGAAGGTGCGGCGGCGCGCCGGGAAACCCGGGAGGCGCTGTTGCGGCCCCTGCGCGATGCGGGCGCGGGCGATGCGATCGCGGCGGAATACGCAGAGGCCCAGCGCGAGGCATTGCGTCTTGCTGGCCCCCGCTTCATGCGGCACTTCCGGCTCGAGGAGGAGCCCGGCGCGCTGCGCGAAAGCTACGGTGGTGAATTTGGGCAGCGCTGCCTGCTCGCGCGCCGCCTGATCCAGGCCGGGGTCCGCTTCATCGAGGTGTCGCACAACCTGAACTTCATCAACGGCGCCGGCTGGGACACGCACAACGCCGGCCACCTCAACCAGTACAAGCTCATCCAGGAGATCGATCTCGCGCTCTCCACGCTCATGCTCGACCTCGACAAGAAGGGACTGCTCGACAAGACCCTGATCGCGATCGGCACGGAGTTCGGGCGTCCGGGGGAGTTCGACGGAGGCGGCGGACGCGGCCATCAGGCGGGGGTCTTCACGATGGTGCTCGCGGGCGGCGGGCTGCGTCATTGCGGAGCCTACGGCGTCACGGACGAGCTCTCGAAGCGCGCGGTGGAGAATCCGTTGTCGGTGCCCGATTTTCACGCGACGATCCACGCGGCGCTCGGCATCGATCCGGCGAAGGATCTCGTCAACGCCTCGCGGCCGGTGCCGATCACGGACGGCGGCCGTCCCATCGCCGCGCTCTTCTCCTGATGTCCGGGCGATCGCTCACGCGCCGTCGCTGGTGTCAGGGCGTGCTCGCGGCCGGCGCAGGCGTCTGGCTTGGGGCCTGTGCCTCGCGCCCCGCCGCACGGAACGCTGGCTGGCGCCGACACGCGGCGACCCTCGCCGGACTCGGCCGGGCATCGCTCCCGGACGGAATGCGGGTCGCGCGCGGATTCGGCGCGGTTCGTTTCGATGGCGAAGGTGCGGCGCCCCGGTTGACCTGGAATCCGGTGGCCGGCGATTTCGTGTCGGGCGGACGGTTGCGAATTGCGATCGCGGTGGACCTTCGCGAGGAGCGCCGCGTCGAGGCGAGGCTGGCGCGGACGGGCACGCTCCTCGGCGCCTTCGACATCCGCTTCGCCTACGCCCTGCAGCCCTTCGAGTTGCCGCTCGATGCCGCGCAAGTCCGCGCTGCGTTGCGCGAGGGCGTCCATTTGCATGCTGACGCGGGCGCGCTGCCCCTATGGATCTACGACGAGACAAACCGCGGCGACGCGGCGTCTTTCGCACCCCATCTGCTCATCGAGGGCGAGGGCACGGAGCGGCGGGCCGCGTTCCTTGAGCAGACCATGTCCCTTGTCTCCCTTCAGCCCTTTGGCTGGCTCGAAGGCTGCGTGCTCGACGGCCTGCGCGACCTCGCGCGGGCGGGACACGTGTCGGCGGAGCCGGCATTGAAACGCCATCTCGACCATTTCCTCGACGCGGATGGAGGGCTGATTTTCGAAGATCTGCGGAACCGGCCCTCGGACAACCGGTTCCCCGGAATCGAGTCGACGCTCCCGGTCGCCGCCATCGCAGCCCGCGATCCGGCGCATCCCGTCGTCGGCCTGGCGCTCGACTTCTGGGCTTCCCGACGGCGCGAAGGCGGCATTGTCTGCGACGGGACGACGGCGACGGCGGAAGGTGCGTACACGATCGGCTATCCGCTCGCAACGATCGCGGTCCAAACCGGGCGCAAGGATCTCGCTCACTGGGCGCTCAGGCAGATCGTGGCTCGCATCGAACTGCTCCCTTCGGGCCGCGACCTTTACCTGCGCTGTCCGCTCTCCGGGGAAGGACGAACCTTTCGCAACTGGGCGCGGGCGTACGCCTGGTACATGCTCGGCCTGGTGCGCACGTGGAGCGTCCTGCACGACTCGCCCTTTCGCGACCTTCCTGAGATGACGCGGCTGCGCGACGAGGCTCGGCGGATCGCCGACGAAGCCGGCCGCCGCCGGCAGCCGGACGGTCTCTGGTCGTGTTTTCTGGACCGGCCGGAGACGGGCATCGACAGCTCCGGTTCGGCCGGCATTGCCGCCGCACTCGCACAAGGTGCGAACGTCGGATTGCTCGGGACGGAGGCGCGGGACTGGGCCGTCGTGGCGGATCGGTCCCTCGACGGGTATCTCAGGCCCGACGGCCTGCTCGGCGGCGTGGCCCAGCACAACGCCGGCGGCGAGGCGCTGCAAAGCGGCGGCTACCGGGTGCTCTCGCAAATGGGCATGGGCCTGCTGGCGCAATTGCATGTCGCGACGCGGACGCCGGCTTGAGGAACTTGCGGATGAGAGGATGCGAAGGCAGCTTCGAAGGCCGATGATCGTCCGGAGGTCCCTTTTCCCGGTTCGCATCCGCCGCGCCGCGTCGGTGATGCTTATGGTTGCCTCAGCCGCGGGCGCCGGCGCGCAGGAGCCTCCGCCGCGTGTGCTGACCAAGGCCATCGACGTCCGCTCGCTGACCTCCGAGGAGGCGTTGAGCGCGCTGCCGGTCCAGGTGCGGGGAACAGTGATCTTCATCGACTCGCGGGCCGACGTGTTTGTGCAGGACGAGACGGCCGGCACGTTTTTCCGGACGGACCGTCCAGAGGGCGTCAGACCGGGCGACATCATCGAGGTGACGGGGTTCAGCCACCAGGGCCTTTATCTGCCCGGCATCGGCGTGTCGCCGTACCGGGTGGTGGGCCGCGGTCCGCTGCCGGAGCCGGTTTCGGTGCGTTACAGCGACCTCATTTCCGGTCGCTACCATTACCAGCGCGTGGCGATCGAGGGTCTTGTGCGCTCCGAGGCGAAGCTGCCGACCGGCCAGACCGTGCTGCGCCTGGCGACGGACTCCCGCATGGTCGAGGTGAAGATCGAGCCCTCCGAACGTCCGGATTTCGGAACCCTGATTGGCAGCCGCATCCGCGCGACCGGCATGGCTGCAGGCTCGATCAACGCCCGTCGCCAGCTGGTGCAGCCCTACGTGCAACTCTTCGGCTGGGCGGATGTCGCAGTGCTCGCGGCCGGTCTGCCGGAGTCGGAAGTGCCCGCGATCTCCGGGGCGGAACTGCTCACCTTCCGCGTCACCGGAGGGGGCGACCAGCGCGTGCGTATCCGGGGTACGGTGACGGCGTCGTTTCCGCAGGGCCTTGTCTTCGTGCGCGACGGTGCCGCGGCCTTCGCGGTTCGTTTCAGCGCGGCGACTGGCGTTGCGGTGGGTGATCAGGTGCAGGTCATTGGGTTTCCCGAGATGGAGCGCTTCAGCGCGAGCGTGCTCGACGGGCGCTTGCTCGCGCGTTCGCCCGGGCCTCGTCCTGAGCCGGTTGAACTGGGCATCGAAACCTTGCTGCAAGGGTTAAACGACAACGACCTCGTGGCCGTGACCGCACGGGTGACGGACCGATTCAAGACGGAGGACGGGATCGTGCTGACGCTACAGAAGGAAGGCCGCGCGATGCAGGCGAGGGGGCCGGCCCCGCTCGACGAGTTGCAGGTCGGATCGCTCGTGCGGGCGATTGGAATCAGCGTGGTGGAGTCGTCCGTGGGAGCTCGCTACACGACCCGGCCGGACACCGTCAGTCTGCGCATCCGTGCGCCCGACGACATCGTTCTGCTCGAAGCGCCGTCTCCCTGGACGGTGCGGAGGATGGCCGGGATCCTCGGTCTCCTGGTTGCCTTCGTGCTCCTCGCCGGACTCTGGATCACGGTGCTGCGCCGGCAGGTGGCGCGGCAGACGTCGGCGTTGCGCACGAGCATCGCCTCGGAAGCCGCGCTCAACGAGCGGCAGCGGATTGCGCGGGAGTTTCACGACACGCTCGAACAGGAACTGGCGGGGCTCAGCCTGCGGCTCGACGCGGCCGCCACGCGGGACATCGATGAGAAGGGCCGGGGCCTGCTCGTCGCCTCGCGCAACCTGGTGGGACGGATCCAGGCGGAGACGCGCAACCTCGTGCTCGACCTGCGCAGCCCGGCGGAGTCGGCCGGCGATTTGGGCGCCGCCCTGCGCGAGTTGGTCGACGCGCACGCCGGGCAGCCGGGGGTCGAAGTCCGGCTCAAGGTCGAAGGCGTGCCTCCGCATCTCCCGGCGTCCACGGTCCATCACCTGCGCATGATGGCGGCGGAAGGCGTGACCAACGCCCTCAAGCACGCGGCGGCCGCGCTCATCGAAGTGCACGTGGCCGTGCGGGACGGCGAGGTGGTGATGACGGTGAGCGACGACGGCCGAGGCTTCGACGTGGACGGCCAGACCCGGGGAAAGAGCGGGCATTTTGGCTGCGTCGGCGTGCGCGAGCGCGGGCGGAAGATCGGAGCCTCCGTGCGCTGGGCCAGCCGACCCGGTTGCGGTTCGACCCTGGAGGTGACCTTGCCGGTGGAAGCGCGGAGAGGTGAACGAGCGTCGGCGGTCGTGGAGCCGGCGAGCCGGGAAATTTGAGATGAGCGGAACGGCCCACGACCCCGGCCCGGGGCTGACCATTTTGATCGTCGACGACCATTTCGTCGTCCGCAGCGGGCTGCGCGCCTCGCTCGAACTCGAGGACGGCCTTTCGGTCGTGGGCGAGGCGGAGCGTGGCGAGGAAGCCGTCGCGGCGTACCGGAAGCACCGGCCGTCGGTGGTGCTGCTCGACCTGCAGTTGCCGGACCGCTCCGGGGCGGCGGTGGCGGCGGAGTTGCGCGAGGCCGATCCGGAGGCGCGCATCCTGATCTATTCGACGTATGCGCGGGACGACGAGATTCATGCCGCCATGCAGGCCGGGGCGCTCGGCTTCCTGCAGAAGTCGGCCCCGCGCGACGAACTGCTGGCGGCCCTGCGCACCGTGGCGAAAGGCGGTCGCCACCTGGCCCCCGAGGTTGCACGCCGCCTGAATGCCCTGCGCATCGGCCCGACGATTACGAACCGCGAGCGCGAGATCCTCGCGTTGATCGCGGCCGGCCGGGCCAACAAGGAAATTGGCGACGTCCTGGCGATCTCGGAGGACACGGTGAAGCGCCACGTCAGCCACATCCTTTCCAAGCTGGAGGTCCACGACCGCGCCCAGGCCACCGCCGAAGCCATCCGTCGCGGCATCGTCAAGGTGCCGGAGTGAAAAGGCGGGGAGGTCGTCCGAGGTTCTTGACCGACGACGGGCGGCAAGCGGCGCCTCGCTCCGGAGAGCGAGGCGATCCGCGGCGAGGAACAGACGGGGAGGCTTATGCATGTTTCAATCCGCGCCTCGCTCCGGAGAGCGAGGCGATGTCAAGTCCGCTGAATGGGTTCATCCGTTGCCTTGGTTTCAATCCGCGCCTCGCTCCGGAGAGCGAGGCGATGTTCGACCTCGGGCTCGACATCGACGCCGCCAAGGTTTCAATCCGCGCCTCGCTCCGGAGAGCGAGGCGATGCTAGGTCCCGGTCACCTAGCAAGCGTCTGTCAGGGTTTCAATCCGCGCCTCGCTCCGGAGAGCGAGGCGATAGGTAGGCGGAGAGCGACGCCGGGGATACGCCCTGTTTCAATCCGCGCCTCGCTCCGGAGAGCGAGGCGATGGCGATCACCCGCAGCTGGGCGGTCTGGATCTTGTTTCAATCCGCGCCTCGCTCCGGAGAGCGAGGCGATAGGGATAGAAGGCGCTGGCCCGGCTGCGCCTCGCGTTTCAATCCGCGCCTCGCTCCGGAGAGCGAGGCGATCGGCCGGCCTCGCGCACGTTGAGTTCCTCTACGGTGTTTCAATCCGCGCCTCGCTCCGGAGAGCGAGGCGATGCGCCGACCTGTACACCGACGCCAACTCCGCGCTGTTTCAATCCGCGCCTCGCTCCGGAGAGCGAGGCGATGTACATGAGGTCGCCGAGCGCGGGCGTGCCTCCGGTTTCAATCCGCGCCTCGCTCCGGAGAGCGAGGCGATCGTAATCGAACCACACGATCGCATCGGGGGTGTAGTTTCAATCCGCGCCTCGCTCCGGAGAGCGAGGCGATCCCAGGGTGACGCGGGTCGTGTAGAGGCTCGTGAGGTTTCAATCCGCGCCTCGCTCCGGAGAGCGAGGCGATGCGCTTCAGCGCGGCCGAGCTCGCCGCGCACCATGTTTCAATCCGCGCCTCGCTCCGGAGAGCGAGGCGATGCGACGGAATCAGCGCCTTGACCGCCTCGACGTTGTTTCAATCCGCGCCTCGCTCCGGAGAGCGAGGCGATCGGCGACCTCTTGCTGTCGGCCGCCTGTGTAGCCGTTTCAATCCGCGCCTCGCTCCGGAGAGCGAGGCGATCTTCATGTTGCGCCGGTCGCGCAGGACCTGTTTGTTTCAATCCGCGCCTCGCTCCGGAGAGCGAGGCGATTGTGTAGACTCGGGGGTTAGGCTGCGCCAGTATGGTTTCAATCCGCGCCTCGCTCCGGAGAGCGAGGCGATGCGTCGTGTACGCCAGTTCGCTTTTCCACGGCGAGGTTTCAATCCGCGCCTCGCTCCGGAGAGCGAGGCGATGCCTTGACCGCCTCGACGTTGGCCTCGGTGTGGCTGTTTCAATCCGCGCCTCGCTCCGGAGAGCGAGGCGATGTACCTCCCGCACGGCCTATCTAAATGGTGCGGCTGTTTCAATCCGCGCCTCGCTCCGGAGAGCGAGGCGATGCGACGGTGAAGAGCAGCTCGTCGGCGTCCTGGTGTTTCAATCCGCGCCTCGCTCCGGAGAGCGAGGCGATGTGGAGGACGGGTGGTTTGGGTGCATCCCGTCATGTTTCAATCCGCGCCTCGCTCCGGAGAGCGAGGCGATGATCGCCGGCGCCTCAGCCGGGCCCGGTGTGCTGTTTCAATCCGCGCCTCGCTCCGGAGAGCGAGGCGATACGATGTCCGCCCCAGCCGTGAACCTATCGTACGCGTTTCAATCCGCGCCTCGCTCCGGAGAGCGAGGCGATCGCCAACCGGGTCCAACCCGCTCTGGTTCTCCATGTTTCAATCCGCGCCTCGCTCCGGAGAGCGAGGCGATGCGCGGGAACTACGGAGAGCGCGAGGGCGAGGAGGAGTTTCAATCCGCGCCTCGCTCCGGAGAGCGAGGCGATAATCGGGGACTTCGTCATCATGCCGTTGCCGGATGTTTCAATCCGCGCCTCGCTCCGGAGAGCGAGGCGATATGTGGAACTCGTGTACGTGCCTCGCTTCGAGTGTTTCAATCCGCGCCTCGCTCCGGAGAGCGAGGCGATCGGAAAATCGCGTGCGCGGCCTCAAGAAGTCGCTGTTTCAATCCGCGCCTCGCTCCGGAGAGCGAGGCGATCGATGCCCCCGCAAGTCAGTTCGCCGCGGTTTGCTGTTTCAATCCGCGCCTCGCTCCGGAGAGCGAGGCGATGCCGCGAAATCTGGGTGCTGAGGGTCGTGAACATGTTTCAATCCGCGCCTCGCTCCGGAGAGCGAGGCGATCGACGAGACCACCCGGCAGACCTTTGCCCAACTCGTTTCAATCCGCGCCTCGCTCCGGAGAGCGAGGCGATGCACGACGTACACGGTTCCCATTGCGATCACCGAGTTTCAATCCGCGCCTCGCTCCGGAGAGCGAGGCGATGGTATCCGAAGGGGCGCAACGCCTTCACGATCAAGGTTTCAATCCGCGCCTCGCTCCGGAGAGCGAGGCGATGACACCGAAGACGAGATCGACCGCCTGCGCGGTGTTTCAATCCGCGCCTCGCTCCGGAGAGCGAGGCGATGATCGGTCGAGTTCGTCAACACGAACCGCAAATTGTTTCAATCCGCGCCTCGCTCCGGAGAGCGAGGCGATCGGCCATCTCCTCACTCGATACCCGCGTGACGACGTTTCAATCCGCGCCTCGCTCCGGAGAGCGAGGCGATCGGCGTCGATCTCGGGCTCGGTCGCGCCGCCGCAGTTTCAATCCGCGCCTCGCTCCGGAGAGCGAGGCGATTCGTCCACGCGTGGCACGAGTGCGAAAGCTTCGAGTTTCAATCCGCGCCTCGCTCCGGAGAGCGAGGCGATGCTCGTGTGTAAGTGTCCAGTGAGACGGCACCATGTTTCAATCCGCGCCTCGCTCCGGAGAGCGAGGCGATTACCGTCCACTCGACGAGCGGCAATGCCTATAATGTTTCAATCCGCGCCTCGCTCCGGAGAGCGAGGCGATGGCGTAAGGCCGCCCGGGCCGGTTTGCGGTACGGTTTCAATCCGCGCCTCGCTCCGGAGAGCGAGGCGATTTACCACCGCCCCGGCTGCGCCGGCCGGCCTCGTGTTTCAATCCGCGCCTCGCTCCGGAGAGCGAGGCGATGAGCTCCGCACGGAGGATGGCAGCCCGATCACCTGTTTCAATCCGCGCCTCGCTCCGGAGAGCGAGGCGATGCCGTTGCGGGTGATGACGCCTCCGGATCCCGTTGTTTCAATCCGCGCCTCGCTCCGGAGAGCGAGGCGATCCGCCCTCCGCGCCGAGGAGGCCGCTCTGCAGCAGTTTCAATCCGCGCCTCGCTCCGGAGAGCGAGGCGATCCCAACCTTCAGCAGATCCCGGCCGCGGCGATCATGTTTCAATCCGCGCCTCGCTCCGGAGAGCGAGGCGATCCGCTTTGCGGGCAGCCCTCGTCGCGGCTCTCGATGTTTCAATCCGCGCCTCGCTCCGGAGAGCGAGGCGATGCCCTCGGCGCCGGCGGTAGCATCGGGGACAGTGTTTCAATCCGCGCCTCGCTCCGGAGAGCGAGGCGATCAACGGTGCGCGGCCCGACTACGCCGGCGCCTACTGTTTCAATCCGCGCCTCGCTCCGGAGAGCGAGGCGATTGTCCTCGCTGGTGAGTTCCACACCGAGGCGGCGGTTTCAATCCGCGCCTCGCTCCGGAGAGCGAGGCGATAGGCGGGCGAGGCCGGCGCGGTACTCGTCTTCGGTTTCAATCCGCGCCTCGCTCCGGAGAGCGAGGCGATATCACCCAGGAGAAAGACCCCGGCGACCCGGATGTTTCAATCCGCGCCTCGCTCCGGAGAGCGAGGCGATGGCGCCGACCGCATTCCGGACAGTGCCAAGGCGATGGAACGACGAATTGCGAAGTCTGTCAAAGAACCAAAGCGATCCACTGGCTGTGGGGTAGCGATCGGCCATTAGCTGCTGAGCATACGTGAATTGACGATCCCGCGAAGGGGTGCGTGTCCTGACGAGGCGTTTGGTTCGCAGGACTCAATGCCCCTGCTCAGAGCATCAGCGTGTCTTCGACGACGTTCGACGGCTTCCCGGCACCGTGGTGCTCGATGCGCGTCTTGCTGGTCTGGTCGATGAAGTAGATTCGCAGCGAGTCCTGAGCAACGTCGATCTCCCGCAAGAGCCGTGCGCGGAGTTCCACCCACTCCTTTTGCCCAAGCTGCATCTCGAAGACCGATTTCTGCACGCGTATGCCGTACGAGGTGCACGCCTTTGCAACGCGTCGCAGGCGGCGGGCCCCGGACTTTTCGTCCGTGGTGGCAACGTCATAGGTGACAACGAGGAACATAGCGAACTTCAGCTGAAGAGATGGGGGATGTAGTCCACTTCCGAGCGAATGGAGCGGGCGAGCAGGCGAGCCTGGATGAAGGGAAGCTGTCCGTGCCTGACTTTCTGCTGGAACAGCGGGTGATTCACGTCCTCCAGCTTGCGCTGCTGGTAGGCGGCCACCAAGGACTTCCTCGACGGCTCCGTCAACTCGACCGCTCCGCCGTCGCGTTGGTTGAAGTGCGCCAGCTTGAGTTCGCCACGATTGAAGAGGGTGATCGCCAGGCGTTCGACCCAAGGGCGGAATTCCTCCATGAGGTCGAGGGCAAGCGACTCGCGGCCGGGACGATCCGCATGCAAGAAGCCCACGAAGGGGTCGAGCCCGGTGGCCGTCAGTGCGGAAACGCAATCGTGACGAAGGAGTGCGTAGAGAAACGACAACACGGCATTGAGCGGATCCCGCGGGGGACGACGGTTGCGACCGTCGAAGGGAATCGAACCGCGGAGGGCGGGGCGCAGGTGCCGGGGGAAGACTTCGAAGTGAAGGGCGGCGGCGCGTCCCTCGATGCCTCGGATCGTGTCGCAGTCGTCGGGGGTCTTTTCGAGTTCGCGCAGCAAATAGACGTGGGCCTCGGCGGCGGTGCGAAGAGCCGCCTGGTCCTCTTCGGATCCCGCATCCCGGGCACTGCGCGAGAGGAGCCAGCGCGTGTTGTGCAGTTTTCCGGCAACGAATCTTCGGGCAAACTCCGCAAGGCGGATCTTCGACTCCGCCGCCGTGTGTTGTGCGCGCCGAAGCTTCATCGAACCCTGGGGTACGCCCTCGACGCGCGCTTCGAGGCGTCCCCAATCGGAGAAATAGCAGACGCTCGCGCCGTGCTCCCAGCACAGGCGCATGGCGGAGGGCGAGACGTAGATGTCGGCGCCGAAGACGAAAACCGACTCCAGATTGTGAACGGGCAGGGAGAGCTTGAGCTGCTTCTCGTGTTCGACCCGCAGAGCGAGCCCGTCGCGTCGCAGGGAGAGGCCCGGGGTGAGCAGATAGAGCACGTTCTGGAGATTCTGGGCCATGGCGTGGGTCGTGCGTCAGGCGTACTCCCGCGGGACGTAGAGGCGTGTCGCGGCGGGCGTCGCCGCGAAGGCTTCGGGCAGGCAGACCTCACGCAAGGAACAGCCGTCGCACTTTGGCTTGAGCACCGCCTGAGGCGCCTCGGGGAGGGCGAGCGATCTCCGCAACGCGTCGAGCGTTTCGAGCGTCAGGTTGCGCAGCGACGTGTCGAACGTGACCTCGGTGCGTTTCGCAGAGGCGGCGTGAAAAATGAGTCCGCCCTCGATGGTCAAGCCGAGCATCTCTTCGAGGCAGAGACCTTGGGCGCAGAGCTGGACCTGGTCGTTGAACCAGCGGCGCGCCGGGCCTTTCTTGTATTCGACCGGCCGCGCTTCGGCGATGCGTTTGGTGCCGGGATCGCGACGAACCTCGACGAGGTCGGCCTTGCCGGAAAGGCCGAGGGTGTCGGAAAAGAGCGGCAGGGCGCGAAGGAGTTCCCAGCCGGCGCGGTGCTCGTAGCCCGGGGTATCGACAGCCTCGTGGGCGAGGTCGCCGAGGACGGTGTGCTCGTTGGCGCCGCGCAGGCCATCCACGAACTTCAGGTGAGCGCGGCGCTCGCAGTAGAGGTGGTCGTTGAGGGCGCTGAGCGGGAGCGGATCCATGAGCGCTTCCGATTACGCCTTGCTGTGGGTTGAGAGGCGGGCGACGTCGCGCTCGAGCTTTCGCTGAGCCGTGCGTTCGGCACGTAGTTTTTCGAGTTCTTTGGCGACGTGTTCGTCTCGGGGCAGGCTGGCGTCTCGATAGCCGAAAGGGACACGGGGTTTGCTGCGGACCTTGCCCTTTGACGCCTTGCGGGCGGTTTTTTGTGCGGCTAACGCGTTTCGGTACTCGGAGCGAAAGGCATCGACACGTTTCTCGGCCTCGAAAAGAAGTTGGGCGTCGGTGAGAGCCGCGAGATCGTAGCGGGCGGACGTGTGTTGTCGGATGATCTCCCAAACCGCCAAGGGAATTGCGATGCGGATGCCCTGCGGTGTGGCTTCGAATGCACATCCGGTCAGGTCCAGCCAAACGTTCTTTGCCGGGTCGAAGCATTCCTCGTATAAGTAGAATGATCTTCCGGAGACGATGGTGCTTCGGGTGGGCATGAAATGGGTGGAACTACGGGGTACTTTCCAAGCAGGTGAATCGCTCGCGCCAAATTTCGATTAAGGGGCGCCAGTCGAGGTGGTCGGCGGCTTCCAGCGCATTGAAGTAGGTGGTGCGCGCCGAGTCGCCCGCGGGCGCGAGCACCACGCGCGGAAGGTCGAGACGGCGGAGTAGCTCCAGCAAGAAGAGGCGGATGGTGCGGCCGTTGAAATCTCGAAAAGGATGGATGGTGAGAAAACGCCCCTCGGCGAAAGCCAGGTACTCGAGGGTGAGCTCGGAGGGGGTGGTCGCCGCGTCGTGCCAGCGCGCATCGAGATCGGCCGCGTAGAGCCGCATGGCCTGAGGAACCTGATGGGGCGGTGGTGGACGCAAGTTCCCCACGCTCACCTCGATGTCGCGCCAGCGGCCCGCCCAATCGGGCACCAGATCGCCGCCGAGACGGGCGTGAAGATCCAGCAACAAGTTCTCGTCGAGCGGACGAGCGGCGAAGACTTCCTGATAAAGGGCGGTCTCGGCCAATGCGACCCGCTCGGCGAGAAGCGGGGCTAGCTGTTGGTGGCTGAGGATGCCTTGGGTGGTTTCAAGCCAGCGGGTGGCGCGATCCGGGCGAGAGTGGCTCGGATCGTCGCCTCCGGCACCGGCTCGCCCTCGAAGGCCATGCTCTGGGCCACATCCGCCGGGATAGCTTCCCAGCGGTGACGCAGCTTGCTCTCCGCCGGAAGGCGGCGCCAGCGGTCGATGTTTTGGATCCAGGTCATGCATGATGACAATACCGAGACGGCGGGAAACGTCAATTGGCTAGAGTTTGCGGTGCAGTTTGATGCCGGCGGGCAGATCGGCGTCGTGGATGGTGAGATCGTAGTCGGCGAAGTTGCGGGCGGCGGTGACTCCGGATTTGGCCGAGACTTGGACACGCTCGAAGAGTTTGTGGGCGGGGGCGTTGCCGAGTGGGGTGCCGTGTTCGAACACGATCAGGGCCTGCGGTGCCATGGTGCCGCGCGAGGCGGAGCGGTCGTGGTCGAACATCATGGCAAGTGCCTCCCAGAGAAGTTCAAGATCGTCGGTGGTGAAGCCGGTTTCCTGGGCAAGGTTGGCGGAGATGAATCCGTGGCAGCGATAGAGGCCGTAGGGGATGAGGTTTTTGCGGCCCATGGTCTGGTTGGGCGCGTCGGCGTCCTTGGCCTCGGTGACGGCCATGCGGGTGATGGAGAGATCGAGGGGAAGAATGGGGTCGATGCTGCGAGAGAAGCTGAGCTGTACGGGGCCGCGCACTTGACCTGCGTTGGCCCCGGTGGACATGACGGCGCCGAAGGTGCGGACGTCGTAGAATTTTTTGCACATCTCGGCGCGGGCGTCGCGCACCTGGTCGCGGGTGGCGGTCTTCTTCTTGCCATCCACATCGTGGCCGAGCGCGGCGTGGGCTTGCTGGATGGATTCGTTGAGGACGGAGCCCTGTTGCACGAAGACCTGCTGACCTTTGAGAAGAGCGAAGTTGCGGATCTTGCGCTTGAGGCAAACGTCGGAGACGAGTCCGTGCATGTCCTGCGGATCGATGCGCGGGGAATTGGCGGCGTCGGGATCGCCGTTGGGGTTGCCGTCCTTGCAATCGAACAGGTAAACGAAGTCGTAGCGGGCGGTGATGGGCTGGCTCATGGTGGGTATGGGTTTTGTTGAGTGATGGGAGATGGATTGGAGGGAATCAGGTGGCGGCGGCTTCGCGTTCGGCGCGGCTCTCGGCGCTGATGCGGCGGTAGTCGGCCTTTTGGTGATAGAAGCCGAGGGCGAAGCGGCCTTGCTCCTCGAGCGTTAGCGTCGGCGGGAAGGTGCGGCCGAGGCGGGTGGCGATCTCCTCGAAGTCCTTGCGGATGTTTTCGGCGATGCCGCCGCCGGCCTTGGCAAGATGGAATTGGGCGTTGCGGAAAAGGCGGCCCATGACGAGCGACGGAGTAACGCAGGCGCTGGCGTAGAAACGTTCGGAGATGCCGGCGTTGAGCTGGCCTTGGGCGAGATATTGCAGGCGGTCGAAGACGGCGAAGAGCCGTCCGCAGAGGTAGGCGGAGTCGGAGCAGGCGGGATCGAGTTGAGCTGTCATGTTGATGTTTTGGTTTGGAAGACGGTTGAGCACGGCGCGGATGAGGCCGAGGCGAGCGGGGTTGAGGCGAGGGTCGCGGGAGTCTTCGGGCTTGCGCTGGTCGAGGGACTGGCGGCGAAGTGCGGCTGCAAGGGCGGCGCGAGGGAGCGGCACGGACTCGCCACGAAGAATGGCGTAGAAAAGCGCGGCGGGCAGCGGGGGAGGAAGCTCGTCGAGTTCGGCGCGAACCATCGCGTAGAGAATGGCGCCGAACTTGTGACCGCAGCGGGGCGTCACGCCATCCGGGTCGATGATCTCGGAGCCGTCGAACCACGCGCCGATGGCTTGCTGCATCCGATCCACGGTGGTCTCGAGCCAGTCGCGAACGACTATGCGCGCTCCGTTGCCGGAGAGGCCAAGGCAGTAGTAGGCGTTGTTATCGAAGCCGACAGGTTTCGATCCGGCGCGAATAGATTGGAGGAGATGGGCTACGCCCTCCGGGTCGGCGGTGGTGAGGAGGGCGAGCGGGTCGTGCTCGATCGGTTCGCGCGTCCAGTGAAGATAGACGGTGTTGTTGAAGACGAGGCGTTGGTCGCGGGCGTGTTGGACGAGCGTGTTGAGTGCCGTGCGGATTTTCAGTTCGGCGGCGGCAGAGAGCGGGGCGTTCTGGGCCTGCTCCAGGCCGAAGGAGCAAAAGGAGCTTTTGTCGAAGCTGATGAGGTTGGTGCCTTGGGCCAGTCCGCCGGGCACGCCTTTGATTTTCTCCGTCGTGTCGAGGGTCGGTGCAGGCTCGCCAGTGGCAATGCAGACGCGGGTCTCGCGGGTGGCCGCGGCGGCGGCAGCCTCGGCGCGGCGGCGTTGACGCCAGAAATCGCGGAGTGCGGGAATTTCCAACAGTTCGGTGCCATCGACGGCGAAGGTGCAGTTTTCGTTGGGCTTGGCCTTGGCGGCGGCGAGATCGGCGTGAAGCGCGGCCAGTGAGGCGTCGTCGTCGAGAAAAGTGAGGACAGCGTGAAGCGCAGGCGCGGCGCTTGGCGCAGCCTCGGCGGCGGCGAGAAGCAGGCTGCGAAAGTAGCGGTGCTGGGCCCGGCGATTCTCGTGTTTCTCGGGAAACTTAGGGTCAAGGTAGAGCGTGGCGCGCTCGAGCGAGTCGCAGAGGAAGTAGGCACGCGCCTTGTCTCCGGTCTGGGTGAGCTCGTTGGGCGAGGTGAAGGGGCGGCGGAGCGTTTTGGGCGGCGCTTTCTTGGCGGCGGGATCGTCGGAGAGCGGAATGGGACCGCCGGCGAGGCGACCGTCGGCGGTGAGCGGGATTTGCCAGCGGACGCCGACAGGCTCGAAATCGGCGTCGCCGAGGCCGTCGCGCTCGGCGTAGGCGAGGAGGGCTTGGAGGATCACGCGGCACCTCCTTTGGCGATGAGCTGGCCGCGCACGTCCGACCAGGCAGGGTAAGTAACGACGCCACTCTTCAGCTCCGCGCGGAAGACCGTGACGCGCGGCGCGGTGGCGCGGGCTCGGGGGGCGGACTGGGCGGCTTTGTCGGGGTTATGCGCGTCGAGATCCCAAACATCGTAAACCATGAGGCCGAGGTCGGCATCGCGATTGACGCCTTGTGGGACGTGCATGGCGGAGGCATCGGCGAGTTCGAAGTGGGCGGGGAACTCTCGGCAACCGAAGACGGGTTGGGCGAAGCATTGGCCTTTCTCGGCGCGGCGGCGGAACATGCCGTGGTATTTCCCGAGGTTATCATCGGCCTCGGGTTCGTCGTGGCCGGGCGGACGATTGCGCGGGCGGCCGGCAAGCGAAGTGAGGTCGAGGGAGGCTTCGATCACGTAGTCCACGTCCCGGAGAGCGAGGGTGTTGCGCTGGGTGCGCTCCTCGTCGGCGAGGATGGGCTCGGCGGTGCGGGTGGAGAGGACGGCCTTCACCTCGTTGCGGCGAAAAGCGAGGAACTGCACGGGCCGACGAACGGCGATGCGGTGGATGCGCCAGCGGAACTGCGGTTTGTAGAGAATCGCTTCAAGGATGCCGCGGGCGGCGGAGGGCGTGGGCACGGGGTAGCTCACGCGTTCCACTTTCATCTCGGGACGGGTGAAACAGGCGAGGTCGCCCCAGACGCGAAGGTGGTGGAGGGTGGTCATGGGTGTGGTGGATTAAAGAATACAGTCATCGGCCGTGGCGGCGACGGCGCCGAGTTCGGGATCGTAGTGGCCCTTCCAGACCCAGAGGTCGAAGTCAGGTACGGGCTGGACGACGGCTCCGCAGGATTGTGCCTTGGAGAATTCGTAAGGATAGAGGTTCACGCTGAAACGTTGGGCGCGGCGGCACTCCTCGGCATTAAGGTGGCGTTCTCGTTGGAGTTTATCGATGAACGCGGAGCCCTCTCCCCACTCGACGAGGACAGCGCGGGTGTCGGCGTCGATGTAGCGGCATTTCTTGTCGGCGGCGGGGAAATCGTAGGCGCAGGAGAGCGCGAGCACGGCGTCGCGTTCGGCGACGTCGGGGCCGGCGAGCTTGTAGAACTCGGCGAAGTAGCGCGCGTAGGTCTCGGGTTGATCGAGCGCCGCGCCGGGATGACGGGCGAGGAACTCTTCGGTCTTTTGCGTGGCGAGGGCGTAGAGGCCCGGCGGCATGGCGGGGTCGGTGGGATGAAAAACGGTGACGCGGCCGAGGTTGGTTTGGCGACCCTCGCGATTGCAGCGGCCAGCGGTCTGGATGATCGAGTCGAGCGGGCCAAAGGCGCGGTAAACGGCGGGAAAATCCACGTCCACGCCGGCCTCGATCAACTGGGTGGAGACGAGGCGGCAAGTTTGAGGGTGGGCGCGGTCAAGGCGTTGGCGAACCTCGGCCAGGACGGCCTGGCGATGCGCGGGGCAGAGTCGTGACGACAGGTGGAAACGGCCCTCCGCGGGTAGCAAACAGAAGAGCTCGCGGGCGTCGGCAGTGGTGTTGACCACGCAGAGCGTCTGTTCGTGGCGGGCGAGCCGGGCGGAAAGCGTGGGCCAATCGAGCGGTTGGTTGCGCGGCTCGACGACGACGTCTGTGCGGCGCAAAGCAGAGGCAAAGATGTCGGGGTGCGGGTTGATTTCCACCGGGTTCCAAGTGCAGCCTTGGTCCTCCAGTTCACGCGCCAGCGGCACGGTCGCGAAGGCCGGTTGCGTGGCGGTCATAAAGACGGTGGTGCAGCCGTAATCGCGCGACAGGAGCCGGGTGGCTGAGAGTAGCGAGGGGGCGAGGGTGGGCGGTAGAGTTTGCACCTCGTCGAAGAGGACGACGGAGCGGGCGATGGCGTGCAGGCGGCGGCAAGCGGAGGTTTTGTGGGCGAAAAGGCCTTCGAAGAAACGTACGTTAGTGGTGACCACGATCGGCGAGGACCAGTTTTCGGCGGCGAGGCGGGCGCGACGAATGCGGGCTTCCTCCGCGTCGTTGCCTTTCGCGCCGGGCTCGGTGGAAGGAGCAACGTTGGCGTGATGTTCGAGGACGTAGTCGACGCCGAAGTCATCGGCGAAGAGATCGCGATACACGCGGGCGGTTTGCTCGATGATGCTGGTGTAGGGGATGACGACGATGATGCGGCGCAGACGGCGAGGATCGACGGCGGACAGGTCGCGGTTATGGCGCTCAACGTGGCGGAGCGCGAAGGCGAGGGAGGCGAGAGTCTTGCCGCTGCCAGTAGGGGCGGTGAGCGTGAAGAGGCCCGGCGGCGAGTCGGCACGCTGGAGGCAAGCGCAGAGCAGCTCGTGGCGAAGGCGACCCAGTGGATTGTCGGACGATTTGGCGGCGAGGGACGAGAGGAGCTTTTCCAGCGCGGCGGATTCGTTAAGTGGGATGGAGGCACGCAAGGCGGCGCGGTTGGGATCGAAGTGGGCTTCGGTGTCGAGAAAGTCAGCGTCGGTGAGCGCACTGAGGAGAAAGCGGGCCCGGAGTGCGGCGGCGAAGTGTGCGGACTCTTTCCGTGGTGGCGTGGGCGGCAGAATGAGGCCGTCGGCGGCAAAGCCGACGAGCAGTTCGGGGAGGTCTTCGGGACAGCCCGTAAGGACGTGGCGGTCCTTTGCGTTCTGGAATCTGCGGAGCGTTTGTTCGAGTGAATCGGTGCCGCGAGCGGCGGGCAGACCGGTGTGATGGCCGTCGATGGGAAAGGCGACGAGCGGGCGGCCGAGATTGTAGGCATGCGCCGCGCCTGCGGACCAGTGGTTGATCCCATGGATGCGCGGATCGCGAAGACGGGCTTGGAAGCGGGCGGCGTATTTTCCCAGATCGTGCAGCAGGCCGGCCAGGCGGGCTTCGGCGGCGGCTTCGGGGCCCATGGGGGCGGCAAATTTTGCTGCGAGGTCGGCGACGTTTCGGAGGTGGTCGGCAAGCGGTTGCCACTTGCTCTCGTCGGGGTCACGTGTGCCGTCCGGTAATTCCGCCGTATGCGCGTAGTAGCGCGTCATTGCCTGGTTCCCGCGGCGCGGGGCGTCTTCGGAAGGCTGCTGCATGGCGCCGCTCATTTTAAGGTCCTCACGGTGACAAGGGATGTCCCGCGCCCGATTTTTTTGCCTTTTCTTGGATCGCGACGACTTCGCTTGCGTAGGTGGCGATTAACTCGACCAGCTCGCCGGCGATCTCCCTTCGCAGCTGGGGCGGTTCGAGCACTTGGCCGTGCCGGCCCCAGGAAAGGACCCAGCGGCGGACGTCGAGCAGGTGCCCGACGCGGAGTTCGACTTCGAGGCTGCCGTCGGGGTGGCGCGTCAATACTTGGGACGCATGCCAGCGGCGCTCCTGGATGTAGGGGGCAGCGTAGGCGTCGAAGCGGAGTCGCACCGTTTGCAGGGCGTCGCCCGCGTGGAGTCCGAAGCTCCCCGCCAGATGGGATTGCAGGTCGAAACCGACCGGTGGTTCGAAGGTGGCGGACCTCGGTTCGAGCGACGACATGCGGGCGAGGATGAATCGCTTCGCCTGGCCTGCCTTGGGGTCCCATGCGATCAAGACCCAGCGGTGCTCGAGGATCGCAAGATGCAGCGGATGCGCTGTGCGCGTCGTCGTCGGGCCATGGGGCTTCCAATACGCAAACCGAAGCGGCTGGCGGCGGAGAATGGCCTGGAGCGCGATGGGAAAGGCCCGGTTCTCGGCCTCCGTGTCCGGTCCTTCAGTCACTGGCGTGATCAGCGCCGCGAGTTCCTTCGCAGGCAGGCTGACGGCCTCGCCAAGGCTGCCGCCGATCTTGGCAAAGGCCGAGGAGAGCGCCCGGCCGAGCGCCGTTCCACGCCACGCCGCAAAGGTGTCCCCGGCGAGAGCGAGCGCGAGGGCTTCGTCTGCCGTCAGGTTCAACAGGGGGAGCTCTGAACAAGGGCGCGTATAGACGTAGGTGCGCCGCGCACGGTCCCACGCGATCGGGGCACCGTGGAAGTCCCGCAGGCGCTCGATGTCGCGCTTGATTGTGCGGGGCGACAGGCTGAGTTGCTCCCCCAGACGGACCGCGTCGAGGCGCTCGCCCTTGGAGAGGGCCTGATGGATTCGCAGCACGCGGGTGAGCGCGGCGGGGCCGCTGGCTCCGGAAGCAGGGCCCGGCAAACGTGCCTTGCCTCGCTTCTTCGGCGAAGCCCGGGACTGCCGACGGGAGGGGACGGATTCCTCGTGCGACCGGTCGCTGGACATGCGGAGAGCGTTGCGAGCGATGAGGATGCGTCAACTATGTTCGTGCAAATGGAAGGCTTTTAAGCGATCGGTCGGACGGTGGCTGCCGGCCGTTTCCGGACGAGTCGGGCGGGGCGTTGTATCGAATCTAAAACTACATCGGAACGAACGGTGTCTTGACCGGGCCATTGGCGCGGCGCACCCTCCGGTAATCATGAAGCGCTGGCTTCGCATCGTCCTGAAGGCGGCCCACGGTTGGCTCGACGACAATGCCTTCAAGCATGCGGGGGCGGTCAGCTTCTACACCTTGTTCTCGGTGGCGCCGCTCACCATCATCGCGATCACGGTGGCGGGGTTGATCTTCGGGGAGGATGCCGCCCAAGGGGAGCTTTCCGCGCAGATCGTCGGGCTGGTCGGCGAGGAGAGCGCCGCGGTGGTCGAGTCCCTCGTTGCCGCCAGCCGTCCCCAGGTGACGGGCTGGCTGCCGACCGTCTTCGGGGCCGCCATGCTGCTCGTCGGCGCCTCCACGGTGTTCGTGCAACTGCAGGAATCGCTCAATGAGATCTGGGGCGTCGTCACCCGGCCCACGCGCAACAGCATCGTCGTCCTCGCGATCCGCCGGATCATGTCCTTCGCGCTCGTGCTCACGATCGGATTTCTGCTGCTGGTCTCCCTGATGCTGACGACGGTCGTCACGATCGTGATCAGCTATGCCCAGGAATTCGTGCCTTTGCACCCGGTCGTGCTCCGCGCCCTCGACCTTTCGCTGGCCCTGACCGTCGTCACGGTGCTGTTCGCGATGATCTTCAAGGTCCTGCCCGACGTCCATCTGCACTGGCACGACGTCTGGAAGGGAGCGTTCATCACGGCCGTCCTCTTCAGCGTGGGCCGGTATCTCATCTCGATCTACCTCGGGCGAACCGGCGTTGCCTCGACCTACGGAGCCGCCGGATCGCTCGTCGTCCTGCTGATGTGGGTCTATTATTCGACGCTGATTCTGTTCTTCGGCGTCGAGTTCACGCGCGCCTACCTGGAAGACCGGGGCATGCCGATCCGGCCCAAGAGCACCGCCGTGCGCATCCACCGGCAGATCGTGGCGGACGAGGAGGAGGAGGGAAAGGCTGAAGGGCTGAAAGGCTGAAGGGCTGAAGGGCTGAAGGGCTGAAGGGCTGAAAGGCTGGAGGAGGGCTAACTGCACGAGGCGAGGGCGGTTTGGAGCTGCATTGCCTCCTTGCGATGTGAACGGAACGCGCGAAAATCGCTCCGTGAACTCGCCCCGGTTTTCGCTCGTGGTGCCCCTGTATCAGGAGGCGGGCAACGTCCTGCCGCTGATGGAGACGGTGCGGCCGGTGCTGGCGTCGTTGCCGGGTGGATACGAAGTGCTGCTTGTCAACGACGGGAGCACGGATGCCACCCGCGACGAGATCAACGCCTGCGTGCGCGCCGACCCGCACGTGCGCGGCATCCATCTCGAGCGCAACGAGGGGCAGGCGGCGGCGCTGCTGCGCGGGTTGCGCGCGGCGAAGGGCGAGATCCTGCTCACCATGGACGGCGACGGACAGAACGACCCGCGCGACTTTCCGCTGCTCATCGCCTTGCTCGACGACGGCACCGCGGACGTGGTCTGCGGCATCCGCACGCCGCGCTCGGACTCGGGCCTACGACGGGCGATGTCGCGACTCGCCAACCGTGTGCGCGGCTTCGTGCTCAAGGACGGCGTGAGCGACGCCGGCTGCCAGCTGCGCGCCTTCCGGCGGGAACTCGTTTCCGTGCTCGAACCGGGACCGCTCCTGCAGTCGTTCCTGCCGGCCATCGCTGTGCACGCGGGGTTCCGCGTGAGCGAACGTCCCGTGCGCCACCATCCGCGCAGGGCGGGAGAGTCGAAGTACGGTCTGAGAAACCTGAGCTGGACGCCCACCGTGCAGATGATCCGCTGGTGGTGGCGTTTGCGCGGACCCGGCCGCGCGGCGCGCAAAACGAGATGACACTTTTCGCGGCCAGCCATGAGGCCATGGCGACCACCTTTCGCATCGTTGTCGCGGCGGATGACCGCGAGTACGCGCGTCAGGCGACAGCGACGGCCTTTCGCGAGCTCGACCGCCTCGAGGCGGAGTTGAGCCGCTTCATCGAGTCGAGCGACATCGCCCAGGCCAATCGCCTGCCCGAGGGTGGCACGTTGCTGCTCGGGCCGGCGGCGACGGAGTGTCTGACCCTGGCGGCGCATCTCTCGGCGCTCACCGAAGGCGCCTTCGATCCGGCCTACGCGTCCACGCGGCCTGCGGCGATTGCCGGCGAGGAGCCGCCGCTCTTTGCGCTCGATCCCGAAGGACACCTGCTGACCTCGCTTTGTCCGCGCCTTCACCTCGACTTGGGCGCGGTGGGCAAGGGTTATGCGCTCGACTGCATGGCGGCGATCCTGCGCGAGTGGGAATTGCCGGCGGCGAGCCTCGACAGCGGCGGGAGCACGCTGCTGGCCCTTGGGCCGCCGCCGGGACACCCGGGCTGGGCGGCGGCGGTGGGCGAGGGCGGGGCGAGACGGGAGTTTGCGCTCTGCGACCGGGCGTTGGCGGGGTCGGGTCTGGCGGTGCAGGGCGAACACCTGCGCGATCCGCGCACGGGCGGGGCGGCGGCGCGGCGGGAGCGCGTGTGGGCTTTCGCGCCAACGGCGGCGGCCGCCGATGCGCTCTCGACCGCGTTCTTCGTGATGGCGGATGACGCCATCGCCCGCTGCTGTGCCCGCGAGCCCGGCATCGGCGCGGTCGTCACGCGGGCGGACGGGACGCTCGCGCACTACGGCGTCACGGTTGACGCGTGAAGACGACGAGCACGAAGCCCGGCCGCAGGCCGAGGAAAGATTCCGTGTAGGTGCCGGTGAGGCGGTCCCGGACGGCTTCGGCGCCGGCGGCGTCGACGATGACCAGGGCGCCGTCGCAGTCCGGGGGCGGCTCGGTCCAATAGCCGACGCGGTCGAGTCCGCGCAAGTACCACGGCAGCGGCCAGACTTCCGGGCTGATGATGCGCACGGGCAGGTCGGGATGGCGGGAGAGGGCGGCCTCGACGAGCGGACGGACTTTGCGCACGTCGGGCGAGGGGTGGACGTAGGCGAGCAGGTTGCGGGCATCCCCGGGGCGCAGGTACACGGCGAGGTCGAGCTGGCGCCATTGCGAGCCGGCGGTGAGCAGCACGAGCGCCACGCCGACGGCCAAGCCGCGCCGACCGCGCGTGGCGACGGCTCCGGCGAGTCCGCCACAGAGCAGGGCGAGGCCGGGCAGGAGGTGGATGACGAGCCAGGGCGTTTTGTACGGCACCAGCGAGAAGGCGAGGCCGACCAGAAGGGTGTAGATCGTCCAGAATCGGAGGAATGGCCGCTGTTCGCGCGGGGCCCAGAAGCAGGCGGAGGCGCCGCCGAGTGCGAGGAGAACGAAGGGGAGCTGGCTCCATTTGTACCCGCCGACGTTCTTGGGCAGAAAGAGGCCGAGGTAATAGTCCCAGGGCTTGTGGTGGCCGCCGCCGGAGGCGACCCGGTCGCCGGCCGGCAGGTAGGTGAGGAAGGCGTCGCGCAGGCCGGCGGGGTGGGAGAGGAACGACGAGTAAAAGAGGGCGGCGACGCCGGCGGCGGCGGCGAAACCGAGGGCGAGGTCGCGCCGACAGGAGCGGGACGGCGGCGCGGTGGTCTCCCGCGGGCGCGCGAGCAGCCACGCGGCGAGGGCGGCGAGCAGGAAGAGGGGGGCGCTCGCCTTGGAGGCCTGCATGAGGCCGACGCAGGCGCCGCTGCCGAGGGCCCAGCCGGCGTGGCCGCCACGGTGCCACCAGGCCCGCGCGCAGACGAAGGCGCCAAGCGTGAAGGTGAGCAGGAGGGTTTCCTGGATGTAGTACCGGCTGAAATACACGGCGGCCGGGGCCACGGCCAGCAGGAGGGCGGCGCCGAAGGCGGCGGCGGGACCGGCCGGGGCGGCGAGCACGGCCACGAGAAAAACGGCGATGACGCCGGCGACGAGCGGGACCAGCCGCACAGTGACCTCGGAGAGATCGGTGAGGGTCGACTCGCCCCGCAGCCAGGCGACGGGCAGCGTGAGGTAGTAGAGCGTGGGGCCGTGATGGTCCTGCGGGTCGAAGCGGTATTCGCCGGACTCGAGCAGGACGCCCGCCTTGACGGCCTGGTTGGCCTCGTCTCCGTGCATGACGCGCCGGTCGAGCTGGTGGGTGCGGAGGAGGACCGCGAGGAGGATAACCAAGGCGACGAAGCACCAACGCATGGGCTGTGAGCATCCAACATCCAACATCGAACGTCCAACATCCAATTTCGGAAATGCGCGTGAGGATCGAGTGGTCGGCCGGCGTTCCGCATCGATCTTCAACGCAGAGACGCGGAGGCGCGGAGCGTAGTCCTCGGGCGTCCTAACCTGCATTGAAAGGTACGGGAGTCGGAGCGGCTTTATGCCGCGATGGCTGGCGGACGGTGTGCATCGCGGCGTAAAGCCGCTCCTACGCTATCGTTTGCGTGCAGGTGGACGCCGTCGTGCGGGCGCAAAAAAGGCCGGACGGGTGACGTCCGGCCTGGAGATTGCGGGAGGCGGCTTGCGCTTACTTGGCGGGGATGCCGAAGACCTCGACCTCGACGTAGTGGTTGAGCTCGTCGGTGGTGTTGCCGTTGGAGTAGAGGCGGACGTAGCGGCCCTTGACGCCGGCGACCTCGATCAGCTTGCCCTCGTTGGTCTCGATGTAGGCCTGGTTTCGGCCGGCGCCGAGTTCGCTGGAGTTGTCGTGGTCGTTGTTGAAGACGGTGGTCACGCCCGTCTTGAACTCCGGATCGTCGGAGATCTGCACGACGACGTCGTGGTAAACGCGGGCCTGGGCGTGGAAGTGCCAGACGGCGATCGCGTTGATGGCGGCGGATTGTTCGAGGTCGATCTGCACCCACTGGACCGCGGGCCCGAGCTCGACGAAGGTGCCGTCGCTGCCGGCCTTTTCGCCGTCGGTGATGAACTCGAGGTCGCCGATGATCGGGAAGGGATCGCTGCTGGTGACGGGCTTGTCGCGGGAGAGCAGCACGGTGCCGGCGGGCACCATGAGGTCCGGGCGCTTGGAACCGAGCGGACGCTCGAGGTTGGGCACGTTGATCGGCACGGGCGTGCCGACGAAGAGCGGCTTGGGCAGCTCCAGCGGGAGCGCCACCTTGGGCTGGGCTTGCGCGAGGCCGGCCGAGGCGGCCAGGACGGCAAGAGCGAGGGGAAGACGAATGATGCTCATGATACGGTTAAGAAAGGTTCTCTGCGGGATTGTTCACTCAGGAAATCGTCCAGAGGACGATTTCCTCAGGCGATGAAGTCCTCGGGCTTGAAGGCGAGGGTGGTGCGGGCGGCGACGGCCTCGTTGACGCGCAGGACGGTGACGGCGCTGGCGTAGGCGACCTCGCCGGAACAGTTCAGCTTGGCCTTGCCGCGGATGCTTTCGAAAAAGTTCTCCAGGTGCGGCTGGTGAATGGCCTTGTCGAGGGTGACGGGCATGTCCCACGCATCGAGCGCGGCGGTCTCGCGGACGTCGACGGTCTCGCCGGAGGACGAGGAGGACGGCCCGCCGAGGCGCGGGCGCGGTTTTTCCCAAGGCTTGAGCTTCGGGCCGTCGCCTCCTTCGGGCCGATTGACGACGCCCTCGACGAGCCACTTGTCCCACTGCGGGGCGCGGGCTTCGCGGTAGAGGGCGGTGTACTTCGGGTTCTCGGACATCTTGAGGGAACCCTCCGTACCCATGAAGTATTCCATGTAGCCGCCGCCGGCGCTGGTGGTGGTGAGCACCTGATAGAAGCCGCGCACGGGTCCATTGTCCGTCGGGAACTCGTAGATGGCCATGACGTTGTCGTACCACTCGTGGTTCTCGTAGAAGTCGACGCCGCCGGAGGCCATGACGGAGGACGGATTTGCGCCGAGGAACCAGTTGTAAACGTCGATCTGGTGGGCGCCGAGGTCGGAGATGGGGCCGCCGGCGTACTTGCGGTACCAGCGCCAGTTGCGGAACTCGTGCATGCTGGCGTAGCCGTACTGGGCGAGCTTGGATTCGGGGATGGCGGTGCGGGCGACCCAACCGAGGTCGTCGGTGACGGCGCGATTCCACTGTCCGTTGAGGTTGGTGATGCGACCGAGCAGGCCGGCCTCCTTGAGCACGCGTTCCTTGGCGTGGATGTAACGCGGGTTGCTGCGGCGCTGATGGCCGATCTGGAGCAGCTTGCCGGTCTCGCGGGCGGTCACGACCATGGAGCGGGCGCCCTCGATGGTGTTGGACATCAGTTTCTCGCAGTACACGTGCTTGCCGGCGCGGAGGGCGGCGTTGGTGTGCGGAGCGTGCACGAAGTCCGGCGTGGCCACGATCACGGCGTCCATGCCGCCGTTGGCGAGGAAGTCCTCGTGGTTCTCGTAGGCGGTGACGTCGTGCTTGTAGCTCTTGAGCAGGCGCTCGCAGCGTGTGCGGTTGGGGTCCCAGATGTCGCAGACGGCGGTGAAGCGCACGTCCGGAATCTTCAACATGGCGTTCAGCAGGATGCGGCCCTGTTCACCGCAGCCGAGCAGGCCGACCTTGATCGTGTCGGTGCCGGCCGAGCCGACGGCGGCACCGCGCATGACGTGCGGGGCGACGAGGACGGCGGCCCCGAGCTTGAGGCCGTTGGCGAGGAAGGTGCGACGGGAGGGATTGGTCGGGGAGACGGAGGAGAGGGCGGGCTCAGTCATGGCGATCTTTGGTCAGAGTAAACCGATTGTGGCGGTTGAGCAAGAGAGCGGCGACGGTCAGGCCGACGTGCACGGCGAGCCAGGCGACGCCTTCGCCTTCCTGAACGGCCATGAGGCCGAAGGAGAGGGCGACGTAGACCAGGCCCATGAGGAACAACGAGCAGCGCGACTTGATGCCGAGCAGGATCGTGACGCCCAGGAGGAGGAGGAGGTAGCCCAGGGGATAGGCGAAGGCCTTGGCCATCCAGGCGGGGATGAAGGAGGCGCCCGCAATACCGTCGGCCATGCGTCCCATGGTGAGGTAGTAGTTGGAGAAGGAGTACTCGCCGCCCAGCTCCCACTTCTCGATGCCGGCGAAGAGGGCGCGCAGGCCGAGGAAGAGGCGGAGGATGAGGAAGGCGTAAACGCCTTCGCAGGCGGAGTACGAGGACGCAGAGGACGAGGCGGTCGGTTGGCTCATGAGGATGGGAGGATGTCCGTGGGGGGAGAGAGGGGCAATGGTTCAGACGCCGAAGCCCGGGCGATAGGTCTTGGTGACGTATTGGTTGGCGGCGGCGAAGTTGGTCACCTTGAGGTTGGCGGCGTCCCACTCGATGCGGCGCTGGGCGCGGACGGCGAGGTTGCTGAGGAGCACGGTCTCGGTGAAGGGACCGGCGTGGTCGAAGTTCGAGCCGGCGGGGGTGCCGCCCTTGCAGGCGCGGATCCACTCGTCGAAGTGCGAGCCCTCGACGCGCGGGAGAGACTTCGGCGGAAGCGACGGGGCCATTTCTCGCATGAGGGACTCCGGAACGAGGCGCACGCTCTCGCAATAGGTGGGATGGTAGGCGGTGGCCTTGCTGCCGACAACGAGGCTGCCGTTGTCCGGAAGCTGGCGGTTGGCCTCCATCTGGTCGGGAATGCGCGGCTTGAGGCCGCCGTCGTACCATTTCCAAGTAACGGCCGGGCGGTTGCCGCGGGCCGGGAACTCGTAGGTGACAATGGAGGCCAGGGGGCCGCTGATGTCCGTGCCGCGGGAGCTGACGGCTTCGACGGAGGTGGGGGCGGTGAGGTCGAGAGCCCAGTAGGCGGCGTCCATGATGTGGCAGCCCATGTCGCCGAGGGCGCCGGTGCCGTATTCCCAGAGACCGCGCCAGTTGAAGGGCACGATGGCCGGGTCGTAGGCGCGCGGCTGGGCGACGCCCTGCCAGAGGTCCCAGTCGAGCGTGGACGGAACGACGGGAATGAACTTGCTGTGGTCGAACTCCTTCACGCCTTGGGGCCAGACGGGGCGGTTGGTCCAGCTGTGGATCTCGCGGACCTCGCCGAGGACGCCGGCCATGACCCACTCCTTGAGAATGCGGGTGCCCTCGTTGGCGTGGCCCTGGTTGCCCATCTGGGTGGCGACCTTCTTTTCGCGGGCGGCCTTGGCGAGCTGGCGGGCCTCCCAGACGGTGTGGGTGAGGGGCTTCTCGACGAAGACGTGCTTGCCGAGGGCGATCGCGGCCATGGCGATCGGGAAGTGCATGTGATCGGGCGTCGAGATGGTGACGGCGTCGATCCGGTTGCCGAGTTGCTCGAACATCTTCCGGTAGTCGCGGAAGCGGGCAACGTTCGGGAACTGTTCGTACATCTTGGCTGCGCGGGCGTCGTCGACGTCGCAGAAGCCGACGAGGTTCTCCCCGCTCACGCCGCGCACGGCGGCTTCGCCGCGACCGCCCACGCCGACGATGGCGACGTTGAGCTTGTTGTTGGGGGAAACGCCCCCTTGGGAGCGCATGACGTGGGGAAAGGCGAGCGACGCAGCTGAGGCGAGGGATGTGGTCTTGAGAAACGAACGGCGGGAGACGGGCGACGAGGACATGGAGGCTAAGGGGTTGCGTTACGAACCTGACTGACGCGCTTCGCGGGAAGGCGTGGAGAGACGAGCTTCCGAAGGCAGTTGGGAGTGTCAATCGTCGTTAAGCGCCGAAACGTGCGACCGGGGGCTGCGCGGATGCTATTGCAGGCGGGTGGAAGATGGCTGGCGGTCGCGGCGGCGACGGCGTTTCCGGGTTGAGTCCGGGGCAGGCTGGCATGGAATCGCGGCATGAATTTTTCCCGGTTCCTGTCGTGGGCGGCATGTTTGGGTCTGGCGGCCCTCTTCGTCGGAGGCTGCGCGAATCCCGCCGGCAATTCCGGTCTGACGTTGGCCGGTCCGGAGTGGACCTTGGTCGAACTGGGCGGGCGCCCCGTGAACGCGGCGGCGGGTGCGCCGGCACCGTCGCTGCGCTTCGACGGGGCGGCCGCGCGCGCGGCGGGTTTTGCCGGGGTCAACCGTTACTCCGGCGAGTACCTGCTCGACGGGGCGCGCCTGACCTTCGGGCCGGCCGTGCTCACGAAGATGGCGGGCCCGCCCGAACGCATGGATCTCGAGCGTCGCTTTACGGCGGCGCTTGCCGCCACGACCCGCTGGCGCATCCGCGACCTCAAGCTCGAACTGCTCGCCGGTGACGACTACGTGCTGGCGAAGTTCTCGCCGGATCGGTAGCCAGCCCGCATTATTCACCAGATGAAAGGTGTAGGAGCGGCTTTGCACCGCGATGGCCGGCGGACGGTGTCCATCGCGGCGTAACGCCGCTCCTACGCAATCCTTGCGAAACGCTGCGTCTTTGCCGGTGAAAGATGCGCTAGAAACGGGAGACGGAGTCGGGTGCCGGGCGCCGTTTCGTCCAGGCGGCGCGGTCGAGCCGGTGTACAAAGCAGTCGTCCAGCCCGAAGCGCCGGCGCCCGACCGGCGCGAAGCCGAGGCGGCGGTAGAAGCGCAGGGCGTCGAGGTTGGACTCGAGCGGATCGATGAGGACGGCGGCGACCAGCGGGTCGGCGAAACAGCGGTCGAGGGCGAACTGCATCATGCGCGTGCCGATGCCGCGGTTGCGAAAATCCGCCTCGCCAATCCACAGGTCGATCGCACGCAGGCCGGCGGGAACGTCGCCCCAGTAATGGCTCTCCTCGCGGGCAGGATCGATGATCTGGAGAAAGCCGACCGGCCGCCCGTCCGCTTCGGCGATGTACTGCTCGCGCCAGTCGGGGTCCTCGGCGAGTTCGCTTTCCCAGCGCCAGTCGTCATGCGGATCGGAGGCGACGATGGCGGGATCCTCGTCCCAGCGACGGAGCAGCGGGGCGTCGGCGGGAACGGCACGGCGGAAGGTGAGGTCAGGCGCAGCAGGCATGCCGATCGAGACAGCAACCGGGACGGTCCGGTTTCACGGCAAATCCGAAACGGCCACCACGCCCGGGATGCGTTGGAAATGCCGGTCGAAGGCGAGCACCGCGGCTCGATGCTCGATCGCCGTTGCGGCGCCTCACGTGCGGATCGGCCCGCCCGCGGATCACTTCGGCCCAGACGATGCCGTTGATCGCAATGTCGTAATCGTAGGCAAAGCGCGTCAGTTCGGCCAAGGGATCCTGATTCCGGCGGTGCAGCGTGATGTAAAAGCTGCTGTCGACCAGAATCAGGTCCGGCTGCGCCTCAGGAAGCGGGCGCCCCATCGCCGTATGCCCAGGCGGCTCGTTCACCTGGCTCGGGGCCTTGCGCCGTTCCTCCCGCTGGCGGCGGAGGGCGGCGTTGGCGAGGAAACGTTGCACGGCGTCCTCGTCGATCTCGGGTGCGTCGAGGAGGTCGGAAGGCTGGGGCGTGGCCTCCGCTGCCAGTTGGTCCGCACTCAGATCGAGGCCCTCGCTCCAGATCCGCGTGCGCTTGGCGCGCCGCGCCGCCTCGCGCAGCGCATACTCCACGGCGTCTCGTTTCGTGGACTTTCCGGTGAGGAGCATGACTTCGGTCAGAACGCCCTCGGGAATCTCGATGGTCATGCGGCGTAAAGCCCCTCCTGCGCAATCCTTGCGAAACGCCACGGAAACATGCGGGCCAAATTGCCGATTAATTAGCCCTCAATTTTCACCCCTTAGGTAGCCAAGACCGGGGTTACAGTGCGGCGGAGCCGTGACCCTAAATCGATCGACAGGATTTAGCCACAAAGAGGCTCAGGATGCATAAGAGCGCCCGAGATCCCGACTACCTTTTTTGTGATTTTTGAGCCTTGTTGTGGCCAAATCATCTCTCCCGCCGGCCGAACTTACGGGCTGATCAGCACCATCGGTCCCTCGGCTTTGGCCACGCCGCCCTTGCGTTCCAGGCTCACGGCGAACTTGGACACGTCCTTGATGGGTTCCTTGGGCTTGAAGTGAAGGTGTGCGTCGCCGCTGGCCGGTTCCACGGTGAAGACGCCGCCGTCGACGGGGATCGGATACTGCGGATCGATTACCCAGAGCTGGTAGTCGCGGTCGGCGGGGAGGGCGGGCAGATTGGAAACGGAGAGCACGCCTTCCTGGGCCTCGGGATTCCAGACGGCGACCGCTTGTGCGTGGGGCGAATCGGAAAGGAGGGATGCAAGGCTGGAGATCTTCAGGCGGGCCACGTCGGCCTGGCGCTCGAGGGTGGCGATTTCGGCGCGCGCCTTGCGCAGGTCGGAGACCTGCGCGGAGGCGAGCAGGCGTTCCGCTTCGAGGAGTTGGCGGGCGCTTTCAGCGTCGACGCGGGCGACGGACTCCAAGTCGCGAGCGGTGGCGAGATCCCGGCTGGCGCCCACGTAGAGGGACGCGAGGTAGGCGGTGGCCAGGGCGAAGCAGGCTGCGGCCGCCCAACCGGTCCAGAGTGCGAAGGGGAAGGGAATCGCCGAAGCGGATGGCGGTCGCGACGACGACAAGTCGGGGCGGTCGGCGGCCGGGAGGGACTCCATGATGCGGTTGCGCAACGCTTCCGGCGGCGCGGCCTCCGGGGCGAGCAGGGCCAAGGCGGTCGACGAAACCCGGAGTTCTTCGACGAGCGCCCGCAGGGACGGGTCGCGCCGGAGTTGGGACTCGAAGTCAGCTTTCTCGGCGCCGTCGAGCAGGTCGAGGGCGTAGAGCGACGCGGCTTCCTCGGTGCGTTCGTCAATCATAGCCCTTGAGGAAGAAGTTCCCGGAGCTTGAGCAGGCCGCGGCGAATGCGGGCCTTCACGGTTCCGAGGGGTTCGCGGAGTCTGGCGGCGATCTCCTGCTGGGTGAGTCCGCCGAAATAAGCGAGTTGCAAGGCGGCCCTTTGTTCGACGGGCAGGCTTTCGAGCGCCTGCCGGACGACGGCCGCCTTTTCCTTTTGCCAGAGCATGTCGCCGGAGTCGGCGTTTTCGGCCTGGTTTTCGTCGTAACCGAGGTCGGCCGGTGCGGACTCGGCGAGCAGTTCGCCGCGGCGTTTGCGGGCTCGCACTCGGTCGATGGCGCGGTTGCGCGTGAGGGTCACGCACCATCCGAAGGCGGTGCCGCGGTCGGATTCGAAGTCGCCGGCCTTGTTCCACAGCGCGATGAACACGTCGTGGACAATGTCTTCCGCCTCGCGGGCGTCGTTGAGCACGCGCAGGGCGATGGCGAAGAGTGGACGCGAGTAGCGGTCGTAGACGCTGGCGAAGGCCTCGCGGTCGCCGCGGGCGACGCGGCGGATCAGCTCGGCGTCCTCGTCTTCGCGCCGTGTCTCTGCGGTCCCCGATTCCGGCGGCGTCGGCATCATGCGGACGCTCCTCCAGCCGGACGAAAGGCGGGGGCCGGCCGCAGGCAAAGCCACCTCGGCGTCGGCGCTGGAGAAAGGAGGGACAGACATTGCATAGCGGGTACGTGCGGAGGGGCGCGACGGATGCGGAGTCTTGAAACGTTCCCAGTCGAATCAATCGCAAATTCGGTTCGGCGTGGGGGCGATCTCGGGCGATACCATGGCAGGGGCGATTCAGCCTTGATGAAACGGTCTTTGCCCGCGCATGGTTTTGGCTCCACCCCATGGCTTCCCCCTCTACCCCGGAGTCGTCGGCCCCGCCCCCGCCCGAACCGGCTCCCACCTCCCTCGGCGGCTTGTTGCGTCAACTCGGGCCCGGCCTGATCATCAGCGCCATCATCGTCGGTTCGGGCGAACTTATCGTCACCCCGAAGCTCGGCGCCGAGGCGGGCTTCACGCTGCTTTGGTTCATCATCGTCGGGTGTCTGCTCAAGGTTTTCGTCCAGATCGAACTCGGCCGCTACGCCATCACGCGGGGGCGGGCGACCTTGGAGGCGCTCAACTCGCTGCCCGGTCCGCGATGGATCGTCGGCTGGGTGGTCTGGATCTGGCTCGCCATGTACCTTTGCCTGGTGCCGCAGGTGGCCGGCATGGTGGGCGGCACCGCCACCGCGCTCCGCCTTGGCGGGGTCAACGTTCCGGTCGGCGCCCTCGCCGTGGCCATCGGCGCGAGTTGCGCGGTCCTGCTGGTGGTGGGGCGGTACCGACTGGTCGAACGCGCGTCCACCGCCTTGGTGGGAGCGTTCACCGTCACGACCCTCGTCGCCGTGGTCTCGCTGCAATACACGGATTTCGCCGTGACGGGAGCGCAGCTCGCGGAGGGCTTTTCCTTCCGCCTGCCGGCCGACCTTGTGACGGCCTTTGGCGCCTTCGGCATCATCGGCGTGGGGGCGTCGGAACTTATCTATTACCCGTACTGGTGCATCGAAAAAGGCTATGCGCGCAAACTGGGTCCTGACGACGGCAGTGCCGAATGGCGCCGCCGTGCCGAGGGCTGGTTGCGCGTCATGCGCATCGACGCGTGGGTCTCTTTCGCGATCTACACGACCTGCACGGTCGCGTTCTATCTGCTCGGCGCGGCCATTCTGCACGCGAAGGGCCTGCGCGTGGAGAACTCGCAGATGATCGAGACGCTCTCCTACATGTACCGCGAAGCCTTCGGCGAGTGGAGCATGTGGCTGTTTCTCGTTGGTGCAATCATTGTGCTCTACTCGACGATCTTCGGGGCGACGGCGTCCAACGCGCGCCTGCTCGCCGACGCCCTCGGACTCTTTAAGATCAAGCGGTATCGCGACGGCGAGCACCGCGTGCGCTGGGTCAAGATCAGCAGCGTGATCCTGCCGGTCGCCTTCACGTCGCTCTATCTTCTGGTCGGCAATCCCGTGCATCTCGTCTTCTGGGGCGCGGTGGCGCAGGGGCTCATGCTGCCCTTCCTCGCCGGGGCCACGCTGTATTTCCACTTCAGGAATCCCCACCGCGACCTGCGCGCGCGGGCCTTGTCGCTCGCCTGCCTGACGATCGCCGCGGTGCTCATGACCGCGCTGGGGGCGTATCAGGTGATCGGCGAAATCGCGAAGCGGCTGGGGTGACCTTCGCGTCGTGCGGGAAGCCTCCGTAGTCAGGACGGCGCCGGGGCGGCCTTTTTCGTCAGGGCCTCGATCGCGCTGACCCCGGCGAAGTCGGTCAAGGCGCCCGTGAGAAACGCCCCCGCTTCCGTGGCGACCACGGCGGCCGGCAGCAGAATCGCGAGGAGGCGCAAGACAGCCACGGAAGGAACGGGGGAGGTCATGGAGCGCAGGGAGGCGGGTTCCGAATCTGACCGGCGACGCCCCGCCACCATGACGGAGCGTGGGCCGGCCGACAATCCCGGAGGTGGCTTGGGAGGCGCTGGCGTTGCCGTCCTCTTTTTTAGGGTTTGTTCCGCCGCGGAGGAATCCCTTTCTGTCGTGCGGAATGAGTTCTCCCGCCGCTTCGGAACGTCCGGTCCCGCCGCCTGCGTCGCTCGCGCCCCCGCCGGGCCCCGTGGACGCCGACGCCGTGCTCGATCGTTTCCTCGAGGCGATGGCTGCGAGAAACCTCGAGCTCTATCCGGAGCAGGAGGAGGCCGTGCTCGAACTCTTCGCCGGTCGTAATGTCATCCTGAATACGCCGACAGGTTCCGGAAAATCGCTCGTGGCGGCCGCCTTCCACTACAAGGCCCTCTGCGAAGGACGGCGCTCGGTCTACACCTGTCCGATCAAGGCGCTCGTCAACGAGAAGTTCCTCGCCCTCTGCCGCGACTTCGGTCCGGACAACGTCGGCATGATGACGGGCGACGCCAGCGTGAATCCGCGCGCGCCCGTCCTTTGCTGCACTGCGGAGATCCTCGCCAACCTCGCCCTCGCCCGCGGCGACGACGCGGGCGTGGCGGCGGTCATCATGGACGAGTTTCACTACTACGCCGATGCCGAGCGCGGCTACGCGTGGCAGGTGCCGCTGCTCACCCTGAGCGGCGCGCGCTTCCTGCTCATGTCGGCCACGCTGGGCGACACGACGTTCTTCGAGAAGGACCTCACGCGCCTGACCGGGGCGCCGTCCGTCACGGTGCGCAGCGACCGCCGGCCCGTGCCGCTCGCCTTCGAGTACTCGGAAACGCCGCTGACCGAACAGCTCGAACACCTCCTGCGGGCGGACCGCGCTCCGATCTACCTCGTGCACTTCACGCAGCGCGCCGCCTCCGAGGCCGCCCAGGCGCTCATGAGCCTCAACGTCGCTTCGAAGGAGGAGAAGGCCGCGCTCGCCGCAGAGTTGGAAGGCGAACGTTTCAACAGCCCCTACGGGAAGGACATGAAGCGCTGGCTGCGCCACGGCCTCGGTGTCCACCACGCCGGCCTGCTGCCGAAGTACCGCATCCTCGTCGAACGCCTTGCGCAGAAAGGCCTGCTCAAGCTGATCTGCGGCACCGACACCCTCGGCGTCGGCATCAACGTGCCCATCCGCACCGTCGTCTTCACCCAGTTGTGGAAGTACGACGGACAGAAGGCCGCCATCCTCAACGTGCGCGACTTCCGCCAGGTGGCCGGACGCGCGGGCCGGCGCGGCTTCGACGAGAAAGGTTACGTCGTCGTGCAGGCCCCCGATCACGTCATCGAAAACAAGCGCGCCGAGGAAAAGGCCGCGAACGATCCGAAAAAACGCAAGAAGCTCGTGAAGCGCTCCGCCCCCGAGGGTGCCGTCGGCTGGGACGCGAAGACCTTCGAGCGCCTCATGACCGCGCCGGCGGAGGGGCTCGTCTCCCGCTTCGACGTTTCGGCCGGCATGCTCCTGCTCATGCTCGGTCGCGATGAGGACGGCTGCCGCGCGATGAAGCGGCTGATCGCCGACTGCCACGAGACGCCGCACAAGAAACGGCTCCTGCGCCGCAAGGCCTGGCAACTCTTCCGCGCGCTGCTCGACCGGAAAATCGTCGAGTGGATCCCGCCGTTGCCGAACGGCCGGAAACTTCGCGTCAACGTCGACCTGCAGGACGACTTCTCCCTGCACCAGGCGCTCTCGCTCTACCTGCTCGACACCCTCCCGCTGCTCGATGCCGCCTCGCCGGATTATCCGTTCGACGTGCTCACCTTGTGCGAGGCCATCGTCGAGGATCCGGACCAGATACTCCGCCGCCAGGTCGACAAGCTGCGCGGCGAGAAAGTCGCCGAACTGCGCGCGGCCGGCGTGGCCTACGAGGAGCGCATGGAGAAACTCGAAGAGATCGAGCACCCGAAACCCCTGCGCGACTTCCTCTACGACAGCTTCAACGCCTTCGCCGCCGCGCACCCGTGGGTCGACCGCGAGAACGTCCGACCCAAGTCGATCGCGCGCGAAATGTTCGAGCGCTACCTCTCTTTCGCCGACTACGTGCGCGAGTACGGGCTCGAACGCTCGGAGGGCCTGCTGCTGCGCCACCTGTCCCAAGTCTGGAAGGTGCTCTCCCAGACCGTGCCCGAGTCCTTCAAGACCGAGCCCGTCGTCGAAATGGAGCTCTATTTCCGCGAACTCATCCGAGGCATCGACTCGAGCCTGCTGGAGGAATGGGAGCGCCTGCGCGACCCGGACTACGTTGCGGCGGAGACCGCTCCGGACAAGCCGGCGCGCCCCGCCTCGCACGACCTCACGCGCGACCGCGCCGGCTTCCGGCGCCTGGTGCGCACGGCCGTGCTGGGCTTCCTGCAGGACGTGGCCGCCCGCGACTGGGAAGGGGCGGCTTCGCGCCTCGGCACCGGATCCGGGGAGGAGCCGTCGCTTCCGCGCCGGATCGAGGACGCCTTCCAGCCGTACTTCGAAGTCCGCGGACGCTTTCGGCTCGATCCCGAAGGTCGGGCGGCGAAACACACGCATTTCGACGAAGAGGACGCCGGATGCTGGACGGTCGCGCAGGTGCTCGTGGATCCCGCCGGCGCCGGCGACCATGAGGCTGTATTCACGATATCGCTACCCGAATCCCGCCGGCTCGACCGGGTCGCGCTCGGCTTCGAGGCCGTCCGCGAGATCGGCAGCTTCACTTGGGTCACAGAGCGCACTGAGCCCTGACACAGAGGCCACAGGGCAGAAATCCTCCAATCCGAACTTTCGGCGCGGCGTTGGGCCGGATGTCATCCGCCGTAAATTTCACGCACACCGTGTGGCCTCCCGCTGCCTCTACCTGGCTCAGTGTACTCTGTACTACATGCTTGGTGAATCTTGTTCCTCCGCGAGGAAATGTGATTGGCCACAAAGAGGCGCAAAAAGCTCAAAAACAAGCGGTCGGGATCTCCGAAGCTCTTGCGCCTTTTGCGCCTCTTTGTGGCCCAATCCCTTTGATCGAGTTTTGGTTGCGGCGGCGCCGCGCTGTGCAACCGGTCCTGGCCTGATTTGTGAAATTTGCCGGCTAACTCCTCCCGACCGCGAGGGCCACGCCGATGAAGGCGGAGAGGGCCGGCTCCGGCTCCCGGTCCTGCGGCCAGCCGATCACGAGGCGGCTCTCCGGCGTCGGGCCGTCGAGCGGGCGGAAGACGACCTCGGGAGGGAGGGTGCGCGCTTCGGACGGACACATGAAGGTCGCGCCGAGACCGGAACGCACCAGGCCGATGCCGTTCGCGCGCGGCCACACCTCCTCCGCGATGCGCGGCGTCACGCCCGCGCGGGCAAAGGCGGCCAGCACGCGATCGTAGAAGCCGGGGTTGTGCGTGCGCGGGAAGAGCACGAACGGCGTGTCCGCGAGGTCGCGCAGGCGCAGCGACGGGCGTTCCGCGAGCGGGTGATCGGCCGGCAGGACGACGCCGTTTTTCTCGCGCAGCAGCACATGCGTGCGCAGGCCCGGTGTGGTGGCGTCGGGATGAAAGAAGCCGCAGGCAATCTCCCCGGCCTGGAGGGCGGCGAGCTGCGTCGACGTGGGGGACTCGTTCAACTCGAGGCGGATCCCCGGAAACTTCCGGTGAAACTCGCGCAAGATGCCCGGGAGCACCGTGGCCATCGCGAGGCCCGTGAAGGCAATGCGCACGTGACCGACCTCGCCGCCACTCACCGCCCGCAGCTCCGTGGTCAGGCCGGACAGCGAACGCAGCAGCGGCTCCACCCGTTCGGCCAGCACCTTGCCCGCCGCCGTCAATTCGACCCGCCGCCGCGAGCGCACGAAGAGCGGAGCGCCCACCGCCTGCTCGAGTTGTGCAATCTGCCGGCTCAAGGCCGGCTGCGCCACCGCAAGCGCCTCCGCCGCCTTGCGAAAGTGCAAAGTGCGCGCCACCTCGCGAAAATACACCAAGTGGCGCAACTCGAAGGGAAACTGATACTCGCGAGGCATCACAGAAGACGAAACAAGTATTTTGCGGCATGGCAACCTTCTGGTAGGATCGCGGCGTTTCCCCGGTCGAGCCTTCCGGCTTCGGCCCCGCCCGCATTCCATCTCTCACCGCTCCTCTCATGGCTAAATCGCTCTTCCAGAAAGTTTGGGACGCGCACTCCGTGCGCAAGCTGGCCAACGGCCAGACGCAGTTGCTCATCGGCACGCACCTCATCCACGAGGTCACTTCCCCGCAGGCCTTCGGCATGCTGCGCGACCTGGGCCTGAAGGTGCTCATGCCGCACCGCACGTTCGCGACGGTCGACCACATCGTGCCGACCAACGAACTCGTCGAGCCCTACAAGGATCCGCTGGCGCAGGCCATGATGGATGAGTTGCGCAAGAATTGTAAGGAATTCGGCGTGACCTTCTTCGACCGCTCGACGGGCAAGCAGGGCATCGTGCACATCGTCGGACCCGAGCAGGGCATCACGCAGCCCGGCACGACGATCGCCTGCGGCGACTCCCACACCTCCACGCACGGCGCCTTCGGGGCGATCGCCTTCGGCATCGGCACCAGCCAGGTGCGCGACGTGCTCGCGACGCAGACGATGGCGCTCGCGCCGCTCAAGGTCCGCCGCATCGAGGTCAACGGCAAGTTGCGCCCGGGCGTGTATGCGAAGGATGTCATTCTCCACATCATCCGCATGCTCGGCGTCAACGGCGGAACGGGATTCGCCTACGAGTACGCCGGCTCGCTCTTCGACGGCTTCTCGATGGAAGAGCGCATGACCGTGTGCAACATGTCCATCGAGGGCGGCGCACGCGTCGGCTACGTCAATCCCGACGAGACCACCTTCGCCTATCTCAAGGGGCGACCCTATTCGCCGCAGGGCGCCGCCTGGGACGAGGCCGTGGTGCGCTGGAAGTCTTTCGCTTCCGACGCGGGCTGTGCCTACGACGACGTCGTCAAGATCGACGCCGCCGACATCGCGCCGACCGTCACCTGGGGCATCAATCCCGGGCAGGGCATTTCGATCAACGAGTCCATCCCCGATCCTGCCAAGGCCGCCTCGGCCGACGAAAAGGCCGGCATCGAGGAAGCGCTCGCCTACATGAAGCTGCCGCCGGGCGCGCCGATCAAGGGTACGAAAATCAACGTGGCCTTCCTCGGCTCCTGCACGAACGGCCGCCTCTCGGATTTCCAGGAAGTCGCCCGCTTCATCAAGGGCCGCAAGGTCGCCCCGGGCGTGCGCGCCATCGCCGTGCCCGGCTCGCAGATCGTCGCGGCGCAGTGCGAGAAGCAGGGCATCGACAAGGTCCTCACCGAGGCCGGCTTCGAATGGCGTGCGGCGGGTTGCTCGATGTGCCTGGCGATGAATCCCGACAAGCTCATCGGCGACGAACTCTGCGCTTCCTCCTCGAATCGCAACTTCAAGGGACGGCAGGGCTCCATCACCGGCCGTACCGTGCTGATGAGCCCGGTCATGGTCGCCGCCGCCGCCGTCACCGGCCAGGTCGCCGACGCCCGCGAAGTCTTCGCCGTTAATTAGTTCAATCCATCGTACATCAACGCAGAGACGCAGAGATACAGGGCACGACCCGGCTTCCGAACAACCTTCCTGCGCCCTCCGGCGTCTCTGCGCCTCTGCGATAAACTCCTTCAATCAAAATGGCTCTCGAAAAAATCACCTCCGTATCCGGCAAGGCCGTCTTCGTCCCCGGCAACGACATCGACACCGACCGCATCATCCCGGCGCGCTTCATGAAGTGCGTCACCTTCGACGGTCTCGGCGAATTTCTCTTCTACGACGTGCGCCACACGCCCGAGGGGCAGCCGACCGGCCATCCGATCGACAAACCCGCACACAAGGGCGCAAAGATTCTCCTCACGGGCGCCAACTTCGGCTGCGGCTCGTCGCGCGAACATGCTCCCCAGGCCATCCACAAGGCGGGTTTCCGCGCGATCGTGGCGGAGAATTTCGCCGAGATCTTTTTCGGCAACAGCACCACGCTCGGCATTCCTTGCGTGAACGCCGCCCGCGAGGACATCGCCCGGCTTGCCGCCGCCATCGAGAAGGATCCTTCGCTCGAAGTGACCGTCGACGTCGTTGCCCAGGAGGTCCGTTTCGGTAACGACAGGATCCCGGTCACGCAGCGCGAGTCCGCCCGCGACGCCCTTGTCAACGGACGCTGGGACGCCATTGGCGAGCTGATCGAAGGCGTGCCCGCTGTGAAGGCGACTGCTGCGAAGCTGCCCTATCTCGCGGCCTGAGTGCCTAAGTCCACGCTTTTGCAAGGCTGTCGGTGTTGAGTCCGACAGCCTGCCCGGACCGCCTCCGCTCCTTGACGCGTCGCGGTATTTTCGGACTCTTCGTGATTTCCGTGAACCTTTTCGCGGGAATTTGCGTCACATACGCACCTGTCCGTCCACCCGCTGTTTGCCATGCTCGAAATCCTCAAAGGCGCCGACATTCTCATTTATCCGCTCGGGCTCTGCTCGATCGTGATGGTCTTCATCCTCTGCGAGCGCGCGTACGCGTTGCGCGACGCGGCGGTGATGCCGCAGGACCTCGTCGAGGCCATCGTGGACGGGAAGCCGGTGACGGGCGGGCGGCACTCCGTGCTGGCGCGCATCGTCGAGTTTGCCGAGCGGCACCCGGGCGATGAAGGCGCGGTCAAGGCCTTCGCCCGCCTCCAGATCAACCACATGGAGCGCGGCATTCCGTACCTCGACATCATCTACGCCGCGGCGCCGCTGATGGGGCTGACGGGCACGGTCTGGGCCCTCCTGCGGGTGTTCTCGGGCATTTCGGCGGAGACCGGCCTGCCCGACCCGGTCAAATTCACGAGCGGCGTGGCGCTGGCGCTTTCCGCGACCCTGCTCGGCTTGACGATCGCCATTCCCGCCCTGATCGGCGGCGGCTACTTCCAGCGGCGCGTCGAAGGGTACGCGGCGCGCCTCGACGTGTTGCTCGAACGCATCCTCAGCCGGGCCGAAAAGACGACGGTATGAGCGGACTCTATCAACGCCGTCGCAAGCGGCCGGAGATGAACCTCCTGCCGCTCATCGACGTGCTGGTGATGCTGATTTTCTTCGCGTTCGTGACGATGCAGTTTCGTTCGGCGGCGACGCTCAACATCACGCTTCCCAAGGTCGAGACTGCCGGGAAGAACGAGTTTCGCGGCATCGTCACGGTCGGCATCAACGCCGACGGTGCGCTCTCGGTGAACGGCACCGTGGTGAGCGAGGCCCAGCTCGAACAGTTCCTGCGCGAAGTGCGCAACGTCGACCGGGACATCTCCGTGCTCATTCGGGCCGACGAAACCACGCCTTTGAAGACGCTGGCCTTCGTGATGGACACCTGTCGCAAGCTCGGGCTGAACCGCTTCAGCCTGCAAAGCCGGTAGCAGTCGGTTCATGAAGATCGTCATCACAGGCGTCACACGCGGGCTGGGTCGCGCATTGGTGGAGGAATTCATCAAGGCCGGACACACCATCGCCGGCTGCGGGCGCGGCTCCGAGGGTATCCTCGACCTGCGCTTCGCCCACGGGGCGCCGCACACGTTCGACGTGGTCGATGTGGCCAATCCCGTGAAGGTCGGCATCTGGGCGGCGAAGGTGCTCGGCTTCGGCGAGGCGCCCGACCTGCTCGTCAACAACGCTGCGCTGATGAACACGCCGGCGCCGCTCTGGAAAGTCCCGGCCGAGGAGTTCAAGCAACTCATCGACGTCAACGTCACCGGAGTGGCCAACGTCATCCGTGAGTTTGTGCCCGCCATGGTCGCGGCAAAGAAGGGTGTGATCGTCAATTTCAGCTCCGGCTGGGGCCGCAGCGTGTCGCCAGAAGTCGCGCCTTATTGCGCGAGCAAGTGGGCCATCGAGGGTCTGACCAAGGCGCTGGCCGAGGAGCTGCCCAAGGGCATGGCGGCCGTTCCGCTCAACCCCGGCGTCATCGACACGGACATGTTGCGCCAATGCTGGGCCGAGGGTGCGTCGGGTTTCGCCAAGGCCGCGGCGTGGGCGAAAACGGCCGCTCCCTTCATCCTCAAGCTCGGTCCGAAGGACAACGGTCACAGCGTGACGGTAGGCGGGTTCGAGGACTGACCTGGCGGGCGTTACTCGGTGAGATCGGTCGGATCAGTCGGTTCGGTCGGATCAGTCGGATCAGTCGGATCGAATGGCGAGAACGAGAACGATTACGAGAACGATGGCGGACGGCGCGAGGGCCGGGGGGCGCTACCGTTGCAGCTCGCGGAAGACCGCCTCGACCTTTTCGATCTCGCGCAGGGCGTGGGCGGGGATGGGGTGGTCCGCGTTGAAGACGTGCAGGGGCCCGGCCTTCTCGATCGTCACCTTTGACTCGTCGATGGCGCCGGCGGCGTTGGTGACGGCGCCGAGGTCGAGGCCGAGCTGGGCGGCGAGGAAGCGGTAGGTCGCCTCGCGCTTGGACGGACCGAAGTCGTGGCCCTCGTCGGGCAGGTGCACGTTGCTCACGCGGGAGGCGGCGCCGTAGTAGCCGTAAATGTGTTGAAGAAACGGATACTCGACCCGCGGGGTGTTGAGGGTCCAGTCGCCGCCGACCGAGACCAGCAGCTGCGGACGCGGGGCGGCGAGGGCGGCGATCATCGGGTTGCTCGCGAAGTGGTCGGCGCTGCGATGAATGGGCACGCCGCTTTCGCAGGCGCAGCCGCCGAAGAAATGGGCCGACACCATCACGACCGGCGCGCTCACGGTCACGCGCGGGTCGAGGGCGGTCAGGACGAAGGCCTGGGTGCCGCCGCCCGACTCGCCATTGACGGCGACGCGCTGCGGATCCACGCCCTCGAGGGAGAGCAGGAAATCCAGGGAACGCATGGCGTTCCACGCCTGCAGCGGGAACGTGAACGGCCGCCGGTGGGCCTCCTGACCGACGAGCGCGATCGAGTCGCCGTAGCCGACCATGTCGAGGGCGAAGACCACCGCGCCCATGCGCGCGAGGGAACCGGCGCGGGCCTGCATGGACGGGCTGAAGCGCGCGTGGTTGTCGTAGTCCTCCGGCTTCGCGATCGGGCGGGCGTGGCCGTGGGTGGCGAGGACTGCCGGCATGCTTGGGCGCGACGCGAGCGGTCGGTAGAGATTGCCGGTCACGAAGTATCCGGGCACCGATTCGAAGGCGACGTTCTCGACCGTGTAGCCGTCGTAGGTGCGCTTGGAGCGAATGATCGGGTTGAGCGGTGTCCGGCGGGGATAGGGCACGAGGCCGGCGCCCTCGCGGATGCGGCTGCGCAGATGGTCGGCGTAGGCCTCCCAGTCCGCACGGTTGCCGAAGCGCTTGCGCGCGGCGGCGAGCACCTGTGCGCCGGCTTCGGGGGTGAGGTAGTTGCGCTGACAGAGGACGGGTCCTTCGGACGGCAGGGGGGGCAGACCTTCCGGCACCCAGCTGACGGCGAACGACGGGAGGGCGGACATGAGGACGAGGGGCAACAGGGCGGCGAGGTGGCGGGGACGCATGGGTGGGCAGGGGGGAAAAGGAGACGTTCAGCGCAGACCGAGGGTTTCGAGATAAAGCTCCTCGACCTTGCGGCGGGCCCACGGCGTGCGCCGCAGGAATTGCAGGCTGGATTTGATGCTGGGGTCGAACTGGAAGCAACGGATCGAAATGCGGCGGCCCATCTCCGACCAGCCCAGTTCGGCGACAAGCCGGTTGAGCATCGCCTCCAAGGTGACGCCATGGAGCGGGTTCTTCGGTTGCGGATGATCCATGGGGAGGAAGCGAGGTTCGCGCGGCAGGCGGTCTGAGTCGAGCCCGGCTGTAGCCGCCCTTGTCCTCATGGGCGTGGTTTGGGTGGCGGAGGGGAGCCTTGCCCGGCACGCATGGGGACATGCGTGGTAAAGTGCCTGCTGTCTGGACAGAAGGTGCGGATTCGCCGCAGGATGCCGGCATGGCCACGATCTACGAGCGCCTCCGGGCGGACATCATCACGGCGGTGAAGGCGCGCGACACGGGGACGGCGACGATTCTGCGGACGAACGACGGGGCGATCCAGCGCGCGTCGCTCGACCAGAACAAGCCGATCGACGACGCTCTCGTGGTCGCAACCCTGCGCAAGGCGGTCAAGAATCTCGCCGACGCCCGCGAGGAGTTTTTGAAGGGCGGCCGCACCGACCTGGCGGACGCAAATGCGCGGGAGATTACGTTGCTCGAAAAGTACCTGCCCGCCGGTCTCGACGCCGCGAAGCTGGAAGCGCTGGTGGTCGCGGCCATCGCGGAAACCGGTGCCGCCTCGAAGAAGGAGATGGGCAAGGTGATCGGCGCCCTGAAGAAGCATCCCGACGCCGGCCTGATCGACTTCGCGGTCGCCAGCCGTCTGATCCAGGCGAAGCTGCCGTAGGCGTATTTTACCGGCTGAAAGGTGAGGGGGAGGAGCGGCTTTACGCCGCGATGAACCCCGTCCGCATGCCATCGCGGCATAAAGCCGCTCCTAGTGCGTCATCAACTACATGAACTCAGAACGTGAAAGTCGTAAC
>VFQQ010000324.1_pt1 | contig 105747 bp, 83 predicted proteins | sample 3512341 | NCBI WGS metagenome assembly VFQQ01 (sample SAMN10412373, study PRJNA504923) | tailings metagenome | isolation source: Relicate 2 Philex TSF1 revegetated site | place: Philippines: Tuba, Benguet | collected 2017-08-29 | reverse complement strand
TCCAACTCCCAATATCACCACTTGACGAGCAACAGACTTTCATAGAAGTGGCACCGTCGGGGTTGCTACCATCGGCACCAGGCGTCTGATGCTTGCCTGCTTGGTTCCATCGGGGAGCCCTCCAGTGGTGAGTCTACCGGGGCATGGGTATGCGGAGTAGATTGATAGAGAATGACCGACAAAGCACAGAAGCCGAAACGCAGACGCAGGAGATGGCGGTTTGTGGGCGTGTTCCTCGGGTTGCTCGCGGGTGCCTGCCTGCTGAGGTCGGATCCGCCGCGGGTTCAGTTCAGCCTCAGCAGCGGCGAGCAGATCGCTTACGTCGCGGCAGGCTTGGGCAAACTGGATCACACTGATTCTTCCGTGGCCTACGAGTGGTGCCATCGGGTACTGGCTCAGTACGGCCCGGCGGTTGTTTCAAAGCGGCTCCCGGCTCCACGGGTGACCTCTGTCCGGGATGTTGCTTCGAGAACAGGAGCGCAATCGCTGCTTCTGCTATTCGAGCGTCAATACAAGCCTCAATCTGTGAATCAGAAGGGTGAATTTCGGGATCTGGTCAAACTCGAATTCGAAGACGCAGATGGTCATCGTCTTCGAGCCCAATCGAAATTTCAGTCATTCCCGGACGGTCGCGAGATTCTGAGCTTCGAGTCGTTCCCTCGACGCGATCAGAAGCTCGTCATCCATCTGACTGATTCTGCGGACCGAACGAAGACCACCAGCTTCGAGATTGAGAACCCAGGCTTTCGAACAAACTTCCCGGATTGGTCTCCGGCTGGCTTGCCCCAAACGAGGTCCGATGCTGCGATGGACGTAACGCTCCGGGAGTTGGACGCGGATTCGGTCGCGAAAGGAAAACGTCTGCCGGTCGACGTGGCAGTTCGCGACCCTGCCTGGAACAGGCATCTCGTCACAGCGTGGATTGAAGATGCGACTGGCAACCACGGAGACCAACTTTCCCCGTTCGAGACTCCTTGGAAAGCGAGAGTCTCGATCGCGCGAACTGATCCGGCCGCACTTCTGCCAGGTGACAAATGGATGCTCGGCCCTTTTCCCCTGTCGCCAGAAGGATCGAAGATTCCTATTGAACAATCCAGGGAAGTGAACGGCGTCACGTTTCGCGTCCGACATCTAGAAACCCACAAGTCACAGATCCCGCAGGGCGTGCGGTCGCCGATTCATCCGGAAGGCAGTTCGACACCGTTAGATTCCGCGATCAGGGATCGCGAGTTCCGCGTCGAGTTTGCCGAGTCGGGGTTTCATTGGATCACATTCGTCGAGGACCAGTCTGGCCTGCGATTGAAGGAAGTGAGCCAGCCAATCGCAAAGCGGGGGAAGGCACGCGCCATGTTTGGCGTCCGGTTCACCCCGAAGCCCGACACAACGCATGTGTCACTAACGCTGACTGTCAGCCGGCCGAAGGAGTTTGAGTTCTTGATTGTACCACCGGCCGAGATCAAGTCGGCTTCTGGTGAACAGTGAGTCACATAGGCTGCGCGGCCTAGGAGTTAGGCGCTGGCAACGTATGGGCCAGCGGCTAGCGCCGACCGCTCACTGGGTGAAGCGGGGCTGCGAGTTTGATTGAGGCGCGCCGTGTTGCGGGGCCGCCTGAAGGCGGGACACCAGCGATGGCGCGTGTCAGTAAGGTGTCGTGGTCGCGGACGCGATGGTTCGCAAGCGAACCGGCTCAATCAGCTCTGTGCGCGATGCACATAAAAAAGGCCCACCGGTTGCAGTCGGTGGGCTTTTTGTTGCTGCGGGCCGCCTGAAGGCGGGACTTCAGCGAGGCGGGACTTCAGCTACGCCGCTTCGGTCTGGTCCTGGGCGTGGTGGGCGTTCAGTTTGTTGTAGAGCGTTTTGAGGGCGATGCCGAGTTCGTCGCTGGTGCGGGGTTTGTCCCCTTCGTACTTCTCCAGCGTCTGCAGGATCACTTCCATTTCAATCTCGCGGAGCGTGAGTGGCCGCGGGAAGTTGTTGACGTCGAACGGGCGGTCGTCGACCGGCCGGCGGGAGCCGACGCTGAGGGGCAGGTCTTCCGGGCGGATGCTCTTGCCGTCCGAGAGAATGGCCGCGTGTTCGAGGGCGTTCGACAGCTCGCGGACGTTGCCCGACCAGTCGTGCTGGCGGAGGAGCGTGATGGCTTCCGGCGACAGGAGGCCTTCGGGGACTTCGCGTTTCTTCAGGTGCCGTGCGAGGAGGGCGGTCGCGAGCATCGGCAGGTCGTCTTTGCGTTCCCGCAGCGGCGGGAGGCGGATTTCGAAGGTGTTGACGCGGAAGAAGAGGTCTTCGCGGAACGAGCCTTCGGCCACCATTTCCTGCAGGCTGCGGTTGGTGGCACAGACCACGCGGACATCGACAGTGAACGCATCGTTCTCGCCGACTCGCCGCACTTCGCCCGATTCGAGGAAACGCAGCATCTTGACCTGCATGGCCTTGTCGAGTTCGCCAAGTTCATCAAGGAAGAGCGTTCCACCGTTGGCGACTTCGATCAGTCCCTTGCGGGGGGTATCGGCGCCGGTGAACGCCCCCTTTTTGTGGCCGAACAGTTCGCTTTCGACGAGGTTTTCGGGGAGGGCGCCGCAGTTGACCGCGACGAACGGCATCTGCGAGCGGGTGCTGAGTTCGTGAATGCGGCGGGCGACAAGTTCCTTGCCGGTTCCGGTTTCGCCGAGGATGAGGACGCTGGAGTCGGTGGGGGCGATCTTCTCGACGAGCTTCTTCACCCGCAGCATCGAAGGGGTTTCGCCGATGAGATCGGTGCCGCCGCGGACCGATTTGAGCTGCGCTTCGAGGGCGATCGCCTTGTTCGCGAGGAGCTTTTTCTCGGCGACGCGGCTGAGAACGTTCGCGATTTCGACGAGCGTGCAGGGCTTGCGGAGGAAGTCGTAGGCACCCATCCGGACGGCCTGAATGGCGTCATCGATGTCGCCGTGGCCGGTGTGGATGATGACGTCCGTTTCCGGGCACGTCTTTTTGAGATGCTGGACGACATCCCAGCCGCCGATGCCGGGCATGCGGAGGTCGACGATGGCGGCGTCGAAGGGGTGATCTTCCAGCGCCTTGAGGGCCGCGCGACCATCTTCGCAGATGGTCACATCATGACCCAGGCGGGGGAGTTCGTTTTTCATGACGAGCCGAATCGGGGCTTCGTCATCAACGAACAGAATTCGCAATCGATGCGCAGCGACTCCGGGCACGCCGTCGCTCCTTGACGACTCGTCGACATCCATGTCAGAAGCTGCAAACTTCGATGCTTGCAGCCCGTCGAACGCGAGCAGTGATGGGTAAAACTCGTGAGACCGCTTGATAACAGAAGCCGGTCAGTGCGGCAACGGGAGTCTTTGTGAAAGGATGAGGGATGAAGGCAGAAGGATGAGTTGTTCGTGCGGGGTGCGGTGCTTTGCGGCGGCAAACTCGCAGAGGGAGCGTCTGTTCGCCAGTAACGAGGCTACGACTTGTCGGCGAGTCACCTTGCGGCCTGAAGTTGCAGGGGAGCGAAGCTCGCCAGTGCGATCGAGGCCACGAACCACGCGGTGACCGGATGAATCACAGCGATCGCCAGCAAGGCAATCGAAGCAAATGCCGCCATCCAGCCGGTGGCACGAGCAAAGCGAACCAAAAGGAACTCATTCATGGCCGAACTGCTGTTTATTTTGACCGTGGCAGTGAGTCCGTCGGCCGTCTCACATTCAGCGTTTCGCCGCTTGATGCGGACGGATCAGCCGTCGGTGCCTGGCCTTGAGTGGCCTTCAGGAGCTGGACGTAATCCTCGGTATCGTCTCGCTGCTGGACCCCGGTGGGCGGCCGATAGCTGAAGGTGTCGAGCGGGATGTCGGCGTCGAATTCGACATCATGGAACTCCAGCGACAGCATCGCCCGGTAGGCCCGGCGTTCGGTCGAGGCGAGTTTCAGGTAGAGGATTCGCACCGGAAACAGCGACTCGGCCTCGAAGTAAATGCGCACGCGTTCGGGCAGAAACATGGCAAGCTGCTGGGACAGGCCGCCCAGCTGGGTTTGAAGCTTCGTGAGTTGTTCGGGGTTCCAGACGCCCTGAACGACCCGAAAACGCTGACCGTCATGCTCTTCGTCGCGGATGCTGTCGAAAATCATGGTGCGTTCGAGCGATGCGAGCAGGGCGGAGATGCCTCCCAGGCCGATGTCGGCTGCGTGCATGGACACCGCGGCGCCTTCGGCATCGCTGGCAGCCCGCAGAATGCGCTGGACATCGCGGCGCATGGCCTCGATCGCGGGCTTGGAAGCGTCTTTCGAGGTCAGTTCGGCGGCTTCCGACCCGGTCGCAACCGCGGGCGCGGCCGATTCGATCCGGCGTTCGATGTGCAGCACCTGGCCGTCGCAAACCTCGAGCAGCCGGCCGATTGTGCTGCCGACGGTCACTTCGTATTCCAGCCGCAGCCTGGGGAACTCGCCAGCCACGAAGCGGCCGGTGGCTTTGTAGCGTCGGTCGCCGACGTCAGTTCGCTGGATGACATTGGCCTGGATGGATCGCCAGCTGGCGAGCCGCTGGCGTGCGGCCTGGACGAGGGCGGTTGCTTCGGGGTTTGCGGCGGGGGCCGCAGCCGATTCGGAGGCCTGATGTGGGGCGGGCTGGGGCGAGGCCGGTTCCTGCCAGCCGCTGGCGACGTTTCGCAACTGCAGGGCTGCAAAGGTGATGGCGAGGATCAGTGCGGCCTTTGAGAATCTGGGCAGTTTTTGCATGGCAGACGGAAAGTACCGGTTTTGCCTCAGAAAACGGTCGCAGCGCGCCGAAACAAGAACTAACTGCATGCGCGGCCGGACCAAGGCCGGCAGTCATGTCTCGATTCTAAGCGGTCGTAACGCCGCAGGTCGACCGCAGTTCGGGTGTTTCGACGGGACCAGGCAAGCCGAGGATCTGGCGATGAAACTTTACTTTCTTGCTCTCGCAACACTGCTCATTGTGTGCGTGGGCTGTGCGTACGACGGCCAGCAGGCCATGCATCGGAACGAGTTCCATGCACCACCTGCGGAGATGATGGTCCGCCCCGGACCCATGGTGGGAGGCCCCGGACCGGGCGTGATGGGGCCGATGGCGACCGGCGGCGTCATGCAGGCCAGTGCCCAGTGCCCGGCCCCGCCGCAGTTCGCGTTTGCTCCGATGCCGTCGATGGAGACGCGCACCAGCCAGATCCGGTTCCTCGGCCCGGAAGGGATGAGCATTGGGTGGCAGATTGGCGCCGGCTTCGCTGAAAGCCAGCTGATGGCCCCGGCCAGCTACAACTTCCCGCAGGCCGCGACTTACCGCCTGAAGCTGGAGAAGATCCCGGGCCGCGAAATGGCCCCGATCTACCCGACGCTGCATGTCTATCCGTCGCATCCGACGACCGAGGCCTACCTCGCTCACAACCCGATCCCGATCCGCATCAACGATGAGGACCTCGACCAGGTGTCGACGTCGAACTTCGTGACGAAGGTGATTTACCTGCCGGACGCGAAGTACCAGGAACTGGCTGTGGCCGGCGTGACGGAACTCGTCTCGACCCGCCTGCCGCTGGGCCAGGACCCGATCCTGGAGGCGGACCGCCGGGGAACGATTCTGGCTGTGCTGCGGATGGGCAACCTCGACCTCGAAATGCCGGGCCAGCCCGGACTGATGGGCGCCACCCGTGGACCGGATGGCCAGATTCAGCAGGTGGCTGCGGAAATCGTGAATGGTGAAGCCGGCCAGTTTGTGGCGCCGGTGGCGATCAGCGACTTCAGCGGAGCGAGCGGCGGCGTGCCGAGCAGCGTGCTGGTGCAGGGCCCCAGCGGTCCTGTCCGTCCGGGGGCTCCGTACCCGGTCGCGGGCGTCAACCTGCCGGTGTACGGCATGCCTTATGTTGGCACCCCGATCGGTCTGCCTGGCCCGCCGCATGTGCCGCTCGGCCGTCCGGCTGGTCTGAAGTCTCACACGATGCGGAACCTGACCGATGTGGACCTTGGCCAGCCGGTGGATCACCTGCTGATCGATGTGAAGCACGACCCGGGCCTGAGCCTGCCGCACCCGGTGAAGCACATTCAGTACACCGAGAAGCACCCGGTGTACGGACCGGGTGAGTTGTCGATGCCTTACGGAGCCGGCGCCCCCGGGGCCGGCGCCTACTGTCCGCCGCAGTAACCCGCCGCTGCGGCTGGAAGGACCCGAACTGAGGACAGCCGCCGTGGACACACCCCGGCGGCTGTTTTTCGTGACGGTTCAACCGGCGGACGACGCGTTCCGGATGGTCATGCCTGGTTGAATTTCGACGGTATTCCCCCATGCGACGACAAGCCCTCCACATTCTGATCCTGCTGCACGCCGGCGCCGCCGTCGCCAGCGCCCAGAAGCCAGCCGACCGGCGACACTTCCCGGTGGACGTGCGGCGTCCCGGCATGGCGGCCCAGTGGAACCTGGCGGTTGATCCGACGCGCCAGGGGCAGATGCAGATCTGCGAAGTGGCGTTGCCGGACGGCGGCGCCGCGGAGCTGTACCAGCCCTCCGGGGCGGTGGCTCCGCTGACGGGCGCCAACCGCGCGCAGCTGCAGGTGGGGGCGATCTATCGCTTCAAGGTGTCCGGAGTGCCGGATCTGCCGGGCGTCGAAGTGTTCCCAACAGTGGAACTGATCGACCATCTTCACGCCCCTGCGGGGAGCGAAGAGGACTTTCCGGTTCCGCTGGAAATCACGGCGGCCGATGTCGAAGCGGCGTCACAGAACCGGCTGGTGACCAAGGTGATCTATCTGGAGCAGCCCGACCTGGCGATTCCGCTGCCGCAGGAAGGCGGTCTGCATACCAGCGACTTCGCTGCCAGCGCGAACCTGATGCAGGTTGCGGACGAACGGGGCCGCCCGGTCGCAATCATTCGCATTGGCGGACGCACTCCTGACCTGCGGAATCCTGACTCCTCGTTCTTCAGCACCAGCGGCGCTGTCATTGTGACCGAAGTTCCGGGCAAGGCGACGCTGCGAAAGAACCTGGCCACGGCGCCTGCGGCCGCGCCGCCGGTCGCTGCCGGGCTGCCAGCGCTGGCGCAATCGCAGGCCGATGCGGCGACGGGACCGCGCCCGTTTCCGCTGCTGGACGACTGACGAATCAGGCTGCCTGAGGGCTGTTGCGGGCCACGGACGATTCCACGTTAAGGATGCACGATGACGACTCACTCCTCCTCGACGACAGTTTCTGTGGCGGCCCTGCTGGGCCGGGGTGCGACGGTCGCCTCGGTGGCATCGCTGCTGTTCGCCAGCTCGTGCGCATCGACTCCCACGTTGTTTGCCGGGCGGAAAGCGCGGCAGGAAGCGGCCCTGGCCAAAAAGAACCCCGCGGCGCTGCCGTTGACAGACGCCGCAACCGGCAAGGCGATTCCGTCGTATGCGGATCGGCTGGAAGCTGCCAAGCAGGCACAGAAGTCAATTCCCAAACCGGGCGAGCCCGATGTTCAGCAGGCCGTTGTGGGCGAGCAGCATCTCGCAGCTCGCATCGAGCGGCTGTCGCACGAAGAGCCGGCCTCCGCTCGCGTCGCGACAGCGGCGTCGACGGATCGCCCCTGGGCTCCGGACCTGAACGGATTTCCGACCGTGGCCCCGCTGAACGACGCCGCGATTGCGGCGCAGATGTGTCCGCCGCGGAGCGTGCTGTCGAATTCCTGCCCGCCGGCCGCCCTAGCGGGGGCCGTGGCGTGTGCTCAGCCGCGGCCGTTCCCGACGGAGAACGGTCGCGACGAGTACGTCTGCGACGGAGGCGACAAGGGACTGCCGATCCATTACCAGGCGGGCGTCCTCGCGGGGCTGGAAGCGGAAGACACTGTCGCCGAGTTCAGCGATCGGGCCGGCAACCAGAAAATCTCCATCAGCAATCAGGTGTGTGTCTACGCTCCGCGGTTCGGAGTGGCCCGGGCGGTTTCGGAAGCGGTCGAGCGGTTCAACGTGGCCTCGCCAACCGGAACGCACGATGGGGTGGTCGTTGCGGGTTATGCGCACCGGGCGGCGCTCGGGGTCGCCAAAGACGTCGAATCGCCGATCGGCATGAAGCACAGCGATCGTCTCAGCCAGGTGCGCAACCGGCAGGCGGATGGCGAGCTGGAGAACGACCAGCTGGTCGCCTCGCATGTGAAGTTGGTCAATCCGTTTGAAGATTACGGCTTCGTGCAGGACGGCCTGTTCCGGCGGGCGGAGAAGACGGTGCTGCTGGACGCCGCCCGCGCGGCGGGCGAATGGACCGTGGAGCGCGGCACGGTCGCTGTGGCTCAGGACCTCGCCGGTTCGGAAATCATCGCCACCTTCGACGTGCAGGAACTCGTCGGCGCCCAGGACATGCGAACGCCGGGCGACCTGCGAATCGTCAAACTGGCCGATAAGAAGACGGCCAGGCTGGGAGACATCGTCACGTTCACCATCCGCTTCGATAACCTCGGCGGACAGGAACTGTACAAGATCCGGATTCTCGACCATCTCTCACCGCGGCTGCAGCTGATCGACGAGAGCGTGACCTGCGATGTGGCGGGCGAACTCGAGATTTCGGAGGGTGCTCAGGGCGGGGAAGTGCTGACGTTCCGCGTGAGCGACGCGCTGCCTGGCCAGGCCGGCGGAAGTCTGACCTTCCAGTGCCGGGTCCGGTGATTTCAGCGGTCCGGCGATGACGACGGTCATCCATGCCGGGCTGTTGGAAACGACGAAGGCGAGCGTGGGGCGTCAGGGGGCTGACGATCCACGCTCGCCTGAGTCATTTTCAGACCGCCTGCAGGGGCCGCCGGCGACGCGGCAGTTCCAGGCCAGGCCGCCAGGGAGGCGCCCATTTGCTGGCCTCCATGGTCCGGGCGAATTCGCCCAGCGAATCGACGACATGCTCAGGGCGGTAGGCGAATCGCGCCAGGTCGGCCGGCTGCGTGCCTCCGGTCAGCACCAGCACCGTGTGCATGCCGAGCTGCGTGCCGCCGAGAATGTCGGTCTCCATGGTGTCGCCAATCATCACGCATTGATCGGGCTGCAGGCCGAGTTCATCGCAGGCGGCGCGCATCATGATGGGATTGGGCTTGCCGATGCCGAAGGCCTTCAGACCGGTGGCCGATTCGAGCATGGCGACCATTGCCCCGCAGCCTGGCCGGATGCCGTTCTGCGTCGGGCAGCTGGGGTCGAGGTTCGTTGCGATGAGTTTGGCGCCGCGGGTGAGCATGCGAACGGCGGCTTCGACCATTTCCAGATTGAACGTCCGCCCCTCGCCGACGACGACGTAGTCGGGGTCGTGGTCGACGACCGCAAATCCATGCTGATGCAGGGCGGTCAGCAGGCCCCCTTCGCCAATGACGTAGGCCGTGCCGCCGGGCTTCTGCCGGGCAAGAAACCGGGCCGTGGCCATGGCACAGGTGAAGACATCCCCTTCTTCAGCGGCGATGCCCATGCGCGAGAGCTTGGCGACGACGTCGCGCCGCGTCCGCTGGCTGTTGTTCGTGAGGAACCGAAAGGGGATCTGTCGTTTCCGCAGCTCGCGGATAAAAGCGTCCGCGCCTGGAATCAGGTCCGAGCCGCGGTAGAGAACGCCGTCCATGTCGATGAGATAACCGTGGCGCATCCGCGCCGACCGTGCCGCCATAACCGCAAACTTTCCAACATCCCATATCGCATTCGAGCGCCGTGCATCCTGCATCCACGCAGGTTCGGCCGAGGCCGAGCCACAAGCGAACGGGACTGCCCGACCCGGTTTGCAACTTCAGTGCCGCGGCGCCGATGAGGTTTCGGAGAAGCTGGGCGAACTCTTTGCAGCCATTCAGGTTGCGCCGCGTTCGCGGCGAACCTGACGCTGCGGTGCAGGCGCAGCATGCCGGGAAAGCGTGCAGAGAGTGCATCCCGCAAAGCGAAGTCGACGCGGCCAGGCCCGGCGGGCGCCGGCGCTGGTTTCACTTTCCGAACTGCGTTTTGCGGTAGTAGTCGGCCGCCTTGGAAAGGCCGGTGCGCAGATCGACCTTCGGCTCCCACTTCAGAACGCGCCTGGCCTTCGAGATGTCGGGGCAGCGCTGTTTGGGGTCGTCTTTCGGCAGCGGCTCGTAGGTCAGCTGCGACTTCGAGCCGGTCACGTCGATCACCGCCTGGGCCAGCTCGATCATGGTGTTTTCGACCGGGTTGCCCAGATTCATCGGCCCGATCTCTTCCTCCTGATTCATGAACCGGATGAAGCCTTCGATCAGGTCGTCGACATAGCAGAACGAACGGGTCTGTTTGCCTTCGCCATAGACGGTCAGCGGTTCGCCCCGCAGGGCCTGCATGATGAAGTTCGAAACCACGCGGCCATCGTTGGGATCCATCCGGGGACCATACGTGTTGAAAATGCGGACGATCCGGATCTCAAGGCCGTGAGCCTGGTGGTAGTTCATGCACAGCGATTCGGCGACGCGTTTGCCTTCGTCGTAGCAGGAACGCGGGCCGATCGGGTTCACATGCCCCCAGTAATCTTCGCGCTGGGGGTGGACTTCGGGATCGCCGTACACCTCGGAGGTGGACGTATGCAGAATTCGGGCGCGGCAGCGTTTCGCCAGCCCCAGCACGTTCACCATGCCGACTGTCGAGGTCTTGATCGTCTTGATCGGGTTGTACTGGTAGGCCACCGGCGAGGCCGGGCAGGCGAGGTTGTAAATCTGCTCGGCCTCGACATACAGCGGGTGGACGATGTCGTGGCGGATGACTTCGAACCGCTTGTGTCCGATGAGATGCTCGATGTTTGCCTTGCGGCCGGAGAAGAAGTTGTCGACGCAGATGACGTCGTCGCCACGGTCGATGAGGCGTTCGCACAAGTGACTGCCGAGAAAACCCGCGCCGCCGGTGACGAGAATCGTCGCCATGAAACCTGCTCCTCTGATGAATGGACGCCGCGATCGTAGAAACTGGCCGTGCGGATCGGAATGCGAAACAGTCGAGTTGGCGCGGCCGCGTCTTGCGGCCGGGCGAGTGGAGCGCCTGTAGCGGTCGCGGCGGAGGCGGGCCGATCGGAAACATGGGTTTCCGGCCCCGGCCGGGCGGGCAGACGTCACGCCTTGTGTGATTCGCGCATCTTGCCAAGTCGCCCCGACCGGCACGGGTTCGTCGAATTCCAACGAGTTCCGGCGTCCCGCAATTGCAGGATGCAGACTGCCCGCTGATGATGCGGATGCGACGCAACTCGACGGAGCCCACTCTGCGGGTTCCCGCGGGTTTTTCCATGAAATTCAACAGCCGGCATCACACCCGACGCGGGCATTCGAGGCAGGAGAACTTGCGATGATCGGCGACCTCTGCGATCTGGAACTGATCGAAGACCCCGAATTGCCGCCCCGCACGCTGGTGGCGCCTTTGCTGGTTGTGCGGGAAATCCGGTCGGCCCTCGGCCCGGTCACGTTCAATCTCATCGTGGGCGACAAACAGGCCGTGCACATTTCGTCGGACCTGTTCGAAGCGTTCGGCGAGTGGGACGCCCGGGAAAGCGGCGACACCCAGCCGGGCGACGAAGCGCCTCCGGCAGACCTGAACTGACGCGCCGCAGGCGAATCGCCCGCAAATTCTCGGGCACCGGGCGAATCGACAACATCGGGCGAACTGAAAACACCGGGCGGCCGCTCTTTCCGGCCGCCCGACGGCTGACCGCGACCTAAGTTGGAGTTGATGGCCGCAGGTCCGCGCTGACGCGGACTCCGGCGGCTTTCCCAACGAGGGCCGAGCCATGATCAACTGCCGGAACTGCGGTGCGCCGCTGCCGACCGAACTCGAGAACGGTCGCCATATCTGCGAGTACTGCGATACGGGCGTCGTCCCCCGGCCCGACAGCAGCCTGCTGGAAGATGTCATCGACCTGGGCCGCGACGCGGGCATCGATTGCCCTGTCTGCGAGAACCGGATGACGACAGGCCTGGTTGATGAGTCGACCGTCGCGTGGTGCGCCGGCTGCCGGGGGATGCTGTTCAGCGACGACGTGTTCGCGATGACGGTTCGCAGCCGTCGCGCTCGCTACCGCGAGAACGGCCGGATTCCAAAACCGCTTGATGCGCGGGCCTATGAGCGAAAGCTGAAATGCTCACAATGCCGCCGGACGATGCAGGTGCATCCGTACTACGGGCCGGGCAATGTGGTGATTGATTCCTGTCTGCCCTGCCGCATGGTCTGGATCGATGCGGGAGAACTGACGCAGATCGAGCAGGCAGCGGGACGGCGGTGAGAGCGGACAGAGTGCGCCGCTTTGGGGAATGGTCGTTTTCCCGGAAGCGGGTGGCCTCAGAGCTTCGGTTTGACCCGTTCCTTCTCTTCGCGTGGGCGCTGCATCGGCTGGGGCTGGTTTTCATTGGCAAGCAGCAGCCGCGGGGTGTTGTTGTTCGCGTTGCGGGCCATCTGTCCCTGGCCGGTCGGGTCGCGGAAGTCTTCCTGCCAGGTCCAGCCGAGTTCGGTCCGTAGTTCGCGGGCCGCGAGATCGGCCCACGGCGTTCCCGGGTGCTCATCGATGACCCGACTGAGGTAAACCTTGGCGGCATCGCCACGCTGCTTGACGAGCGGTCCGACCTTCGCGATGTCAATCTCCTTCGAAGGGACGATGCGCCACAGGTTGTTCTTGGGATCCTTGAACGACTTGGGCGACACCTTCATGTCAGCCAGCATGCGGTTGTAGCCATCGTAGCGCGCGTGCATGGCCAGCAGCCGGCCCATCGCGAGGTCGAACGAGGCCCGCCAGCGCGGCTCCTTCAGCGTGTTCCGGGCTTTCTCGGCATCCTTCAGAACCTTGTACAGTTCATCGATCCGATAAAACACCTTCGCCACGGGCATCTGTGCCTTGTTGACTTCTTCGCGCAGCCGGTTGTCGTTCTCGGCGGGGAACTCGAGCTGCGGCACTTCGAAGCGTTCGCCCTGCAGCGTCATTTCGGCGGCGCGGACGAGCGCGACCTTGGCGGAGTTCTTGGAAATCTCCGCTTCCTGGATGCGGACGGGCCGATAATCGGGCGAGTACTCGCGCATCACGGCGGCGTCGTATTGTCGGCGATGCGTGTCATCGGTGATGAGGTACATGCCGCCTGTTTCCGCGCACAGCCGCGTCAGCGCATAAGGGCCGTAGCTGGCCGAGATGCGACCGGTCCGCCAGTCTCCGCCCCCCCAGTTTGGAAGCTGGAGCCCTTCGGGAAACGCGGTTTCCGGACCTTGGTCGACTTCAATGTCCTCTTCAAATCCGTCTTCGTATCGCCAGCGAACGTAGCCGATTTTCTGGCCAAACACCGCCGCGTTGCCCACGACATACACCCGGACGCCGTAGCGTTTGCACAGCGAAATTACATCCTCCAGCTGAGTTTCCGCGTCGTCGCCGCGCTCATCGGTCACGATGAACATCACCTTGTTCCAGCGTCCCTCGGACCGCTTGAACTGCTTCCAGCGGTCGACCGCCATCCGCACCGCCGTGAAGACGTTTTCGATGCCGCTTTCGTCCGTCTTCATGAACCGGATCGGCTGAATGACGGACTGAATGTCCTTCACCGGGTCGGGAGTGATGAGTTCCGCCTTTTCGCCATAGCTGACGACCGCCGTGTAGAGGCCATCGGTCGGGCCGCCGTCGTTGAGTTGACGGTAGACGTTTTCAAACCGCTCAGTAATGGCGTTGCGGCGGTCCTTGAGCGAGCCCGAGGCGTCGAACATCCACATGACCAGCGTCTGCCGCTCTTCCAGCGACTGGCGGATCTCGTGCGTGATGCGGTCCATGGTCCCCTGCACGCCGCCGACGACCTTGTCGCTGGTGCCTCGGAGGGCGACCTTGGCCGTCAGCCTGGTGTTGGAGGGGAGGGGGATCGTGGCGGCGACACGCGGGGCATCTGGAATCACGACCGCCTCAATGCGTTCCTCCAGCGCCGGCCCGGTGGCGGCGACATCGGCAGCGGCCACCAGAGTGGCGCCGGCCAGTCCGGCCCCCGCATTGGTTCCGTCTCCCGACTGTCCCGAACTGGACGGCGTGAGGATCGACTCGAAACTAAGCGTTTCCTGCCCCGCTTCGTCGACGAGGCTGGTGATTTCGGCCGTCGGCTCGCTGGACTCGGCCGACATCAGCACGAAGTTCAACGGAATGAGCATGGACAGATTGACCAGCAGGCTCACGCCGATGGCAGGCAGGCTCGCGAATCGACTGGTCATGCCGACGGGCTCCAATTCTGGCTCCGCCGCAGCGGAGCCCTCGCAGAAGAGAGAATCAACGGTTCAATCGTACTACCGAAACGGGCCAGGTGCAAACAGATTCGCCGGCAACCTACTCGCGCAACTGTTTGTGATTAAACACTTAAGGGCCGGCTGCTGCGGAGAGCTGATCCCCTGGAAGTGAACCTCGCGGATGCCCTGGCTGTTCGCGGGAAGTCGCCGCCAGCCGGGCGGAATTGCGTCAATTCCGCTTTGCGACGCGCCGCTGCGGTGCGTAGGTGTTTACACTGAACCCACACTTCCCGACTCGAGGATGGCATGGGCTGGCGTTCGTTCCTGAAGTTCCCGGAGACCCCGCTGCTCATCAAGGAGCTGTCCGAGCTGGCGAACCGTCGCCGGACGTATGTCTTCCGGTTTGTGTACGCCACGCTGCTGTTCGGGGCCGGGCTGATCATCCTGTTCAACCACGGGGGCGGTCGCGGCGACGTGATGCCGAACGTGGGCCGGGAACTGTTCCTGCAACTGGTGTTCATCCAGCAGATCGCCATTCTGCTGCTGGTTCCCTCCATGACGGCCAGCGCCCTCACGCTGGAGAAAGAGCGGGAAACGCTGCCGCTGCTGCTGCTGACCACAATTTCGCCCTACGAAATCATCCTGCAGAAGTTTCTCAGCCGTGTGGTGACGGTGCTGTCGTATGTCATGCTGTCGTTTCCGCTGCTGGCGGTGGCGTACGCCTATGGCGGCGTGCCGGTGATCATGCTGGGAGCGACCTGCGCGGTGCTGGTGGTGACGGTCATTTACCAGGCGGCGTTTTCGATCATGTGCTCGTCCTATTTCCGGACGACCGTGGAAGCGCTCATTGGCGTTTACGTTCTGCAGGCGCCCATTTCGCTGTTTGCGTCCGGGGTCGTGCCGTCGCTGGTGGTCCGCGGCGACGGCGGGCCCGCCGTGCAGTCGATTCCCGGGCTGATCGCATTCACTGGGGTCTCGCTGTTTCTCAGCCTGGTGTACCTGGTGATGGCCACCGAGTTCCTGCATCGGCGGGCGTTCGTCCCCCCGCGCAACGTGCTGCTGCAACTGTTTCAGGCGCTGGACCGGATGTTCAACGAATGGAACCAGGTGACGGGCGGGGTTGTCCTGGTGCGGGATGGCAAACCGCTCCCGATCGACCGCCCGGTGGCCTGGCGCGAGACGGCCAAGAAAAGCCTCGGCACATTCCGCTACCTCGTGCGGGTGCTGGTTGTCATCGAAGTGCCGATTCTGTTCGTTTCGCAACTGGTCAACATCGACATGATCCGCGGGCATGCGGCCATGACGGTGCTGTACTACACCTTGTGGATCGCGTCCGCCGCGATGATTGCGCTGCATGCCGGGAACGTGATTGCGGCCGAACGATCGCGGCAGACTCTGGATGTGTTGCTGGCGACGCCGCTGACCGGACGCGAGCTGGTCCTGGAAAAAATGGCCGGAGTGCGGCGGCTGCTGCTGGTGCTGGCCATTCCCTTCGCCACGATCATTCTGTTCGAGCACTGGTTCCGGGACTACGGCTGGAAGTGGGACGACAGCGGCTGGGGCGGCTGGTATCTCGCGCAGTCGACCCTCGTGGTTCTCGCCCTCGGCCGGTTCGCCACATGGCTGGTGTTCTGGATCGGGCTGAAAACGAAGTCGACGTTGTCAGCGGTCTTCCTGTCGCTGGGGGGGATGGCGGGCATCTGTCTGGTTCCGCAGTTCATCGCGATGGCGGCGCCGTCGTTCACCTCGGGGCGGATGACTCAGATTGTGACGGCCGCGATGGCGCTGAACCCCGCTACTCTGGTGCGACTGGTGGAAGAAATGCCGACGGACCATTACCGCCGGCTCCACGGACTGACCGCGGAGGCATATCCGTGGGTGTTCTCCGCGGCGATCGTGGGCTACTTCGCGCTGGGGAGCGCCATTCGCCACGTGTGCCTTGCCCGGGCGGACGAACTTCTGGGGCGCTCGTGGTCGGCCGAGGAAAGCTCCGCCCGCACGCGATCGGCCGCTGGTGCCGGCGCACGGCCCGGGAACGCCTGGCAACCGGTTGGCGACACCGACCCGGAATCACTGGCGGCTGGAATGGCGGCCGGCTGACGCCTCGATGCTCGCGCGGACGCTGCGCGATCGATTCGCGCGAACCGGAAGCGGCGAATGCGGGTCGATTCCGGCAATCTCGTTCCCGATCGCGGAAATCTGGGCAAAACGTCCAGTTCGGCCGCCTTGACAGACCCCGCTGAACCGATATCAATACCCCATCGGCAGTTCGCACTGCCGGCAAGCAGCTTCCGGTCAGCCGGTTGTTGTGCAAGTCGCCGAGTGAGTGGACTTTACGTCCAAAATCGGCCCCATCGTCTAACGGTTAGGACACTGGATTTTCAGTCCAGGTATAGGGGTTCAAATCCCCTTGGGGTCATTTGCCTTCGGCAAATCGAGAGTCGAGGCGAGAGAAGTGGTGAGTTCAGCGTTTGAAGTGAACGCTGTGGCATCGTTGATTTCGCCCAGTCTCCTCAATTGCAGTTGGTTCCCGCAAACACCCGTGGCTTGCCGCGGGTTTTTTGTTGCGCGGTTCGGTATCCTGCGCATTTCCCCGGGAAGGCCGCGGGCCAGTGGGCCGTCCCGCTTCAACCTGCACGGAAGTTCTGCAAATGAGTCGGATTGGATTTCTGTTTCCGGGCCAGGGGGCCCAGCACGTCGGCATGGGCAAGACCATCGCCGAGCGGTTCCCGCAGGCTGCGCGGTTGTACGAGCAGGCCAACGAGATTCTCGGATACGACCTGCGGAAGCTGTGCTTTGAAGGACCGTCGGAAGAGCTGGATGAGACGGTCATCAGCCAGCCCGCGATTTTCGTCACCAGCCTGGCGTGCCTCGAAAAGCTGCGGGCCGAATCGCCGGAAATCGCCCTGGCGTGCGAAATGACGGCCGGACTGAGTCTTGGGGAATACACCGCGCTGGTGTTTTCGGGGGCGATGTCGTTTGAGGACGGCCTGCGGCTGGTTCAGAAGCGCGGCCAGGCGATGCAGGACGCCGCCGACGCCACGCCGTCGGGCATGGTCAGCATTCTGCTGCTGTCTCTCGAGCAGGTGCAGGAAATTCGGGACGCCGCGTCGTCGGAGGGCGTGCTGGAGATTGCCAATTACCTTTGTCCAGGCAACCTGGTGCTGTCCGGGTCAAACGCCGCCTGCATGAAAGCGGCCGAACTCGCGCAGGCGCAGGGGGGACGGCCGATTCCCCTCGCCGTGGCCGGCGCCTTCCATACGAACATCATGAAGCCGGCCGACGACCGGCTGGCCGAAGCGATTTCGGGCGTGCCGATGCAGACGCCCGAGATTCCGGTCGTTTCCAACGTCGACGCCCGAACCCATACCGATCCTGCCGACCTGAAGCAGATTCTCGTCAGGCAGGTCGTTTCCCCGGTGCGCTGGGAAGATTCGATCCGGCATATGCTCGAGACCGGAATCGAAGAGTTTTATGAGATCGGCCCGGGGCGGGTGTTGACCGGACTGCTCAAGCGAATCAGCCGCAAGACGCCGTGCACCGTCATCAACGATTCGGCGCCCGCCGGAGGTTAACTCGCAGGGCGTGAATTGATCGCCCAGACTGCGGTTCTTGATCAGTGCAGCGGACGGCTGCACTGAGTTCCATTTAGCCGGGTCGCTTGCGACCCGCCCCACCGCCATGTTGCCCGATTCCCGAATCGCCGAGATTTCCGCCAAAGTCGAATCGGGCGTCCGCCTGACTCCGGCAGATGGCCTGTTCCTCGATGAGCACGCCGACCTGTTGACGTTGGGCCGGCTGGCGAACCTGGTCCGTGAACGCAAGAACGGAAACGTCGCCTACTACAACACGAACGTCCATCTGAATCCGACGAACGTGTGCGTGTACCGGTGTACGTTCTGCGCGTTCCGGTCCGACCTCAAGTCGCCGAAGTCGTACGTCTTCACCGATGAGATGATCCGCGAGCGGGTTCTCGAGGCGAAGTCGCAGGGGGCGACGGAAATTCATGTCGTGGGGGGGCTGCATCACCAGCGGAAGTTCGATTGGTATGTGAACGTGGTGCGGGTGATTCACGAGACGTGGCCGCAGATTCACATCAAGGCCTGGACGGGCGTGGAAATTAGCTGGTTCGCCCATCTGACGAAGAAGCCGTACGAGTGGATTCTGCAGCAGTTGATCGACGCCGGGCTGGGGAGCCTGCCGGGCGGCGGAGCGGAAATCTTCGATGAATCGGTCCGCAGCCAGATCTGCGAGCACAAAGCCGACTCGCAGTCGTGGCTCGACATTCATCGCACGGCTCACCAGCTGGGGCTGCGGTCGAACGCGACGATGTTGTACGGCCATGTCGAACAGGCGAAGCATCGGATCGATCACCTGATGCGGCTGCGCGACCTGCAGGATGAGACGGGCGGATTCCAGACGTTCATCCCGCTGGCGTTCCATCCGGAGAACACCGGCATGTCGCACATCCCCAAGCCGACAGGCCACATGGACCTGCGGATGGTGGCGCTGTCGCGGCTGATGCTCGACAACTTCGATCACATCAAGGCGTACTGGATCATGCTGGGCGAGCAGACGGCCCAGATCGCCCTCGGCTTCGGCGCCGATGACATCGATGGGACGGTCGTTCATGAACTGATTTATCACGATGCCGGTGCGAAAACGCCCGAGGGGCTGACTGTGGCGCAGCTGCATCGGCTGATCCGTGAAACGGGCCGAGAGCCGGTGGAACGCGATACGCTGTATCGCCGTGTGCAGCGCCGCGGGGCAGAGTGGTCGGTGGCGGAAGCGGTGTAGGTTCCACCGCGAGCCGGTCGCTTTGAAGAGTCTCACCGCCGAGTCGCAGAGAGCGCGAAGGAATCGTTTCTGGCCAGCCAGCCTTCAGTGAACGCTATTCGTCCAAACGCTCGTGTCCGGAATTCACTACCGGCTTCAACCTTCTCCAGACTCTGCGCCCTCCGCGCCTCGGCGGTGCACCTTCTTTCAGCAGCGACGAGCCAATTCACGCCCGGTGCTTGAAGGCGATCGCGGTGGCCGTGGCGTAGGCCCGGCAATGCGAGATCGTGATTAGCACGTCATCGATGCCGAGCGCTTTGGCCATCTCCTTCGCGCCGCCGTTCAGTGCGACGAGGGGCGCTCCGCTCTTCTGCGACGCCACTTCGATGTCCCGCCAGCCGACGCCTTTGCTGAAACCGGTGCCGAGGGTCTTCATGACGGCTTCCTTCGCCGCCCAGCGGCCGGCGTAGTGCTGCATCGCGAGTTTTCGCTCCTGGCAGTAGCGGATTTCGCCTTCGGTGAAGACGCGCTGCAGGAAGAGTTCTCCATGCCGCTCGATCATCTCCCCGATGCGGGAGACTTCGACAATGTCTGTTCCGATGCCAACGATCATCGTGGTCCTGTCTCAGCCTGGCGGCGTGGCGCCAGGGTGTGCGGAAATGGTTTGTTCGGTCTCAAGGGGGGGCTTCCCTGCGTCGAGGAAGCGGCGGCCCAGCGCGACGCCCGCAATGACGAGCAGCGTCTCGAGGACCAGCCCGGCGTGCGCCGTTCGGGGAGAGACCGTTCCCAGCGCAGCGTATCGGCGGCTCAGGAACTGGTCCCACGACCGCCGACGGGCGTCGAGATCGGCCTGCAACTGTTCTCTGAGCTGCGCGTGCTCCGCTCCCTGAAGCATCTGCAGGGCAACGATCGCATTCTGGTCCGATGCAGCCGGTTCGCCGCCCGTGTCGTAGTCGCGATACGACGAGGCGACCACCTGTCCGTATCCGCCGAGAGCAACGGCCGCGGTCAGCAGCCAGAGCAGCGTTGCCGGCGGCAGTGAAAGCGATCGGCGAAGCGCAATCGCGAGCGCCGACGTGGTCATTCCGAAGGCCAGCGGCAGCAGGAACAGCGGTCGGGCGCGACCGGGAAGCGCCGCAGTCAGCAGCGACAGCGCCCCGACGGACAGAACGACTGCAATTACCCACATGCCGCGCGCCGCATGTGGCTGGGAAGGGGGCGGTGTGGCGGGCGGTTCGGTCATGGCGACGGGAGGGCGAGCGGACTTCGCCAGTTTAGACCATTCGCATGGTTCCTGTGCAGGCGATTGGACGGCTTCTGGCTTTTCGACGACCCGCTTTCGGCCGCGGCGGCGTGAGCGCCGGCGATGATCGGGCCCGGGAGCGACGTCGCCGGCTCGCCCGCCCGTGGAGCGGGCCAAAAAGAAACGTCCCGCGGGAATGTGGACCCGCGAGACGTTTCGGACAGAGGCTGAGTCAACGGTCAGGCCGGGCGGACGGCGATCTTCCGTGCCACAGCATGCTGGGCTTTGGGCATGCGAACGGTCAGCACGCCGTCCTTGACGGTGGCTTCCAGTTGCTGCCCGTCAATGGCGTCGGAAAGTCGGAAGGAGCGTTCAAACTGCCGCGGGCGACAGTCGCCCAGGGCCGGCCTGAGCCCCTCGGCAAGATGCGCTCGCGCGACGCCGCGAACCGTCAACACGTTCCGTTCAAGCGTCAGATCGGCGTCCGCATCGCCCACGCCCGGCATTTCGATGGCGAGCACGAAGGCATCGTCCGCTTCCCAGACGTCTGCGCGGGGCGTGAGCTGGATCGGTTCAACCTCCGGTCGGGTTGGAGTGGTCGTGGTGGCGCGGGGTTCCTCGACGCACACCGTTCCGCAAGTGTCCTGTGACATGGTTCTGCTCCGTGACTGATGTATGGTGCGTGAATTGGTAAGGGGTTGTTGCCGGACAGTCTGGCGGGCGGCGCGGCCCTCAGCCGGCCCGGACGGCGACCTTGGCCGGCTTCGAGTCTTCGCGCCTGAAGACCGTGATCCGCAGCACGCCGCGTTCGTAGACGGCGTCGGTGCGCTGGGCATCAGCCGGGAAGGGGAGGCGGAACTGCTGCCGACGGGCGCCGCTGCGGCGTTCACGCACGAAATAATTGCGACCGGAGACATCCTCGGCGGCGGGTGCGGGAACGGTGACAGTGAGCTCGTCGTTTTCGAGTGCGATGTCGACGTCGGCGGACGAAATGCCCGGGGCGTCGATTTCCACCACGGCCGAGTCGTCGGACGCCCAGGTCCGGACATCGGGGGCGGCGACGACCGCGTGGAAGAGGTCGGAGAAGTCGTTCTGCAGTTCGGACAACAGCCGACCCGGACGGATCAGGGACGGCTCAAAAACCCTGCGCAAGCGGTGTTGTGCCAACATGGTTCATGCCTCCACGAAATCGGAACTCTGGAGCTTCGATGCGACAATCGAAGCGATGGATGCCTGGTCTCTGGCCGGAAGCATGCAGCATGCCGATTCCATTCGGTCCGCTTTTGAATTGCGCAATGGTCTATTTTGAAATAGGTTACGTCTCATTCGTCAACGCGGATATCTTGCCGCCCGTGATCGGTGGTGCCGTAATGGCGGCCGCCTTGCCGTTGCGAAGACTGCTGAAATGGCATGCCTGTTGGGTGCCGCTTGCGCCGCGGGCGCGGGTCGTGACCGGGCGGCGGCTTTTTGGGCGCCGGGAACGCCGGGGAAGTCGATGAATTCGAGGTACGGATTCTCTGCGATACGGATGGGATGGTCGCTCGATACTTCGGAGCAGGACCGGGCAGCGCGCGACGCCGCCGTCGAATGATTCTTTCGACGGGCGTGATGGACGCCGACCTTGCGCCAATCCGCAACGAGCGGGAAACCGCAGCCGCCTCGCCGGCGAGCGCGCCGGAAGTGACGCGCGTCATTACGCCGCTCAACTCGCTGATCCGTCCTCAGCCGTGGGTGAACTGGCTGGTTGTCGCGGCTGGGTTCACCTGCCTCGCGGGAATTGTGAACTGGGGGCTGGCGATCGACCGCTCGTCCAATGGCCTGCAGGAAGTTCTGGGGCTGCGGGCGGGGCGATTGTGCCGGCTGTTTGCCGCGACTTGCCTGCTCGCGGTCACGCAACTCTCGCTGATCATCCTGTGGTATCGAACCCACAGCCGGAAAGATTTCCAGGGGCAGTATCGCATCTGGATCTGGTCGAGCCTGACCTGGGGATTGTGCTTCAGCGCTGCCGTCAGCGGGTGGCAGGTGGCCTGCGCGCAGGGGATTGTGGCGCGACTGCCCGGCCTTCAAAGCGGCCTGGTCGCTCTCGTCTGGATGATCCCGGCTGCGATCGCGGTGGGAACGACCTGCCGGCTGCTGTCCAGAGAGATGCGACGGATGCCGGCCCAGCGGTGGATGCTGCGGCTGGCGATGTTGACGGCCTGCGGCGATGCCATTCTGGCCCTCGCGCCCGATCTGCTGCCGAGCGAGTGTGGGCCGGAAGTCGCCAACATCGCCGGTGCGACCTGGCCGCTGCTGGTGGCGTCGGCATTGTTGCACCACGCGCGGTATGTGATTCATGTGTCGAACGAAGTGGTTCCGCATTCGAGCCGGCCGGGACGGGTTTCGCCCGTCATTCAGCAGGTCTGGGCGGAAGTGCTGTCGCTGGGGCCATCGAGGGCGACGCTGGCCCGGACGATGACGTCGGGGCGAATTGGTCGACTGCTGCAGGGGGCGGCGAAGCGTCTGATGGGCTGCGGCGTCGCGGTAGGCGAATGGCTGCTGCGGCTGGTCCGTCGCCAGGCCCGGGGCGCAACCCGCGAAACAAACCGGGGGACGCGCCGCCCGAATGGAAAATCGCTTCCGGTGGCGTCGACGGCGGGCGATTCCCGCACGGCCGCCAGCGCCAAGGGGACGGCGAAGACGGTGAAATCGGCGTAGGTCGTTGGACTGGCGACGTGGCTTCCGAAGTTCTCCGAAACGGGAGCTGGCGTTGACGCGGCGGTTCGAAAGCCGAGAATCGCGGCACACGACTTTTGAGATGGGAATGCCCGAAAAACCTCGTTCGCGCGCCGACTTCAACTCCCTCGACGCGCCGACACCGGCGCCGAAGTGGATCCGCTACCTCGCCTATGCGGTCGTGGCGGTCGCGGCGTGCTGCTGCCTCGCCTGCGGGTATCTGTTTTATCTGGCCCAGCCGACAGTCTCGAACGATCCCGAGTTTGCGAGGTTTACGGCTGAAAACATCCTGACCTTCGATCCGGCTGACGGATATCTGCCCAAAGGAGCGATCGAGTGGCCGCTGCTGTCGCTGCTGAAGTTGAAGGCGGCCTACTTTGAGAAGCCGGACGTGGACGGCCTGCTGGTGATCATTGAAGTCGGCAGCGATTTCCTGCGAGGGAACGAGCGGGTGGAGCGGCATGTGGAAGCGATGCTGCGCGAGAAGAATGGCATCAGCGACGCATTGCAGGTGGAGCCGCGGACGGTGCGCGAAAGCGTGGAAGTGCAGGGGCGACTGCGGGATTTTGAGCTGTCCGAGGCAATCGATCCGGTCACCAACGTGCGTTACCGCCTGGTGGAAGGGACCGTGCAGAGCATCATGAGTCACCCGGTCTTCATCGGCGTGCGCTACAGGCTCGATGCTGAGGGGGACCGGCGCGAGGCGCTGCCCGATGAAATCCGGAAGATGCTGCAATCGATCCGCTGACAGCGTTCAGGCGGCGTTGCGGGCGGACGATTCCCGGGAAGAGTGCCCGAGGATCGCGTCGAGAACGGTCTCGGCGTCGGTCGTCAGCCAGCGATGTGCGGGGTGATTGCTTGCCGGGGCCGGTGTCTCGAGCACGCGATCGTAATCCCACCCGTTGCAGGAGGCGGCCATTCCGGCATCGACCAGATGCACCGCGTTGGCGGACTGCTCCCACTGGTCGGGGAGCGGCACGACGCAGACCGGCTTGCCGAGGAGAAACCCTTCTGCGGGGGTCGTCAGGCCGGCGGTGGTCATCACGCCGCGGCAACTCGCGAGGTCGAGCAGCATCTGTTGCCGGCTGGTGGGCTGAAACCTCACGTAGCCTGCCTGTCCTCGGGGCAGCTGCTCAAACCCGTACGCCCGGACGGGAATGCGGCGATCGCTGGCCCAGGCGATCAGCCGTTCGGCCTCGCCGCCTTCGGCGAAATGGTGGTTGTAAATCACAAGATGGTCGCCCTGCGATGGGCGGAGCGCGAAGAGTTCCGGCCGAATGATGGGGGGCAGGCAGCGGTGAGACGCTGGCGCATAGTGGTAACCATGCCGACGATCGGCCCCGAGCGTGAACAGGCGGATCATGCTGCGGACGAGCCGGGCGTGCGTCGAGAGCGGTGCGGGGGTCGGCACGGCCGGGTCGAGCAGGGCCGCCTGACGGCAGACGGAAACGACTTCACAACCCGGATCGAGCAGCGGGGAGGCCGTGAGGGGTTCGAAATCGCTGATGATGAGATCCGGGCGAAACTCGCGGATGATCTGTTTGAGTGTCCGCAGGCTTTGCACCAGAGCCGGGCAGGAGCGGACCCAGTTGCGCAGGGTCCGGGCGACGTCGGCGTGTCCGTCTTCAATGGCATAGACGAGCCCCGCGACATGCTGGTGCCAACGAAAGCGATAGCTGGCCGGCGGCTCAGGGCCGGATGAGATGACGCGGACTTCATGTCCGCGGGCTTCGAGCAGGGGGGCCAGCACCGCCGCCTTGCCGAGGTGTCCCTGACCCTGGCTGTTGCAGCCGTAAACAATCCGCATCCGGGCGTCCAAGTGAACCCGGCGACCGAATCGGCCGCCTATTGCCATTGCGCGTCGGCCATCCCCCGGGGAGACCTTCACTCCGAATGTCCGTCGCGGGACCGATTCCCGGGAAAACCGCCCACCCGCCCCCCAGAGAGCCCGCGAACTGCCCGATTCGCCGCTTGTCGCCGTTGCCGCGACGGCTGTACCCTTCAGAAACGATGGCGTACTGACCCGGAACGAGGACAGCATGAGGCGTCTGGCGACGTTCACCTTTCGCATGGCATTCGCGGTCAGCGCGGTGCTGATCGCGCTCTCGCTGCCGGCGGCCGAACCGCATCTGCGGTTTCTGGCGGGACTGAAGGACCGTGGTTACTCCGACATTGCGCTGGATTACCTGCAGACGCTGGAGAGCGATCCGAAGACGCCGGCGGACGTGCGCGAAGTGATTCCGTTCGAGCGGGCGCAGATTCTGATCGATGGAGGGGCTTCGGGGTCGCTGGAACAGCAGCGAACCCAGCTCGACCAGGCGGAATCGAACCTGGACCGCTTCATCAAGACGTCTCCCGGACATCCGCTCGCGGGGCAGGCCAACGCGGCCCGGGCCGATCTGCTGAAACGCCGGGCCCAGGTGGACGTGTGGGATGCGGACGCATCGACGCAGCCGGCGAAACAGAAGGAATTGCAGACCCGGGCCCGCACGCAGCTGGCTCAGGCGAAGACCATCATTGCCGCAGCAGTCGGTCAGCATGAGGCGGCGGTGAAGGTGTTTCCCACATACATTCCCGAAAGCGACAAGGCCCGGCGGGCGGCGCGCGACGAAGCGCTCGACCGACTGATGCAGGCCCGGCTCGACTCGGCCGAGATCGAATACTGGCTGGCCCGGAGCTATCCCAAAGGGGGGGAGGAACGCCGGCAGGCGCTGGAGGTCGCCCGGTCGGCGTTTGAATCGGTCGCCCAGCGATACAGCCAGGATGTGGCGGGCGTGTACGCGCACCTGTGGCAGGGCAAGTGCTTTGAAGAACTGGGGGATGCCGGCAAGGCGCTCGGCATCTACAAGCAGGTGATGGAGCATGAGGACAGGCAGGCCGCCGTCCAGACGATGAAAGACATCGCCCTGCATTTTCGGCTGGTGTGCCTCAACACCGATCAGCGGAAGGATTACGGGGTTGTTGTTGATGAAGCGGAAAGCTGGCTGCGATCCAACCCTCAGCGGGCGTCGTCCCCCGCGGGCGTGGGGATCCAGTGGGAACTCTGCCGGGCGCTGGAAACCATCGGCAACGACCGCACGCGCAGCGAGACGCAGCGCCGGTCGGATCTGACGCGGGCGCTGGAACGCGCTCGGGGGGTCAGCCGGTCGAGCGGCGAGCAACGGGCGGAAGCGACCCGCATGGTGCAGCGGCTGACCATCGCGCTCGACCGGAAAGGAGCGGTTCCCCGCGATTTTGAAGGAGCGTATGCCGCCGGCTCGGCGATCGTCGAGCAGGCCGGAAAGACGGGGGATGACTACCGCGCCGCCATCGCCCGCGGCGATGCAAAGGAGGGGGCGGAGATCATGCGGACCATCCGGGCGTCGGGCGATGAGGCTGCGAAGATGTTCACTCTCGCCCTCTCGCTGAGGACGCCGCGAACCGACCCGGTCAAGGCGGCCACGGCGCGGCTGCAGCTGGCGTACGCAAGCTTTCTGCAGGGGCGCTATCTCGACTGCGCGGTGATCGCCGATCACCAGATGCGGACGTATGCGACCGAGTCGCCCGACCTGGCGCGGGAGGCCGGGTTTCTGGCCATGTCGGCCCTCGACGCCTCCAGCGCCGCGACGTCGCATCTGCCCGATTTCGAGGCGAACTGGATGCGATCGATCGGCGAACAGATGATCGCCCGCTGGCCGGATTCCGATCGGACCCACGAGGCGAAGATGCTGCTCGGACGGGCTGCGTGGAGTCAGCAGCAGTACCTGGACGCCGCGAAATGGTGGACAGCCGTGCCGCCCGTGGCTTCGCAGTTCGCCACCGCGCAGATCAGCGCCGGGCAGGCGTACTGGAAGCGCTACGTCGAAGCCTCGCAGTTGCCCGAGGAAGAACGCCCTTCCAGCGAACAGCTGACAGAATGGAAAACCTCGGCCATCAAATCGCTGGAACGCGGTGTGGCGCAGCGGCAGTCGGGCCTGACCAGTTCCGCACCCACTCCGGACGATCTGGTGCTTGGCAAGCTGGTCCTCGCCCAGATTCGCAACCTTGACGGGCAGTACAAAGGCCCTGGCGCGCGCGACGGCGCGATCGAACTGCTGACGCGGGCGCCGCATGCGGTCGTCGACGCGGTGGCGGTCGCCGACGGGGAAACGCGTCCCACTGATGGGGCTAGGGCCAAGAGTGCAAAAATCGCCAGCTTCGCCTATCAGCAGTTGCTGCGCAGCTACGTGGGCGTGCGCGACCTCGACGCCGCCCGTGATGCCCGTCTGAAACTGGAGCAGGTGGCCGGGTCGGACAATCCGCAGGCCCTCACGGCGATTTACGTGGACTTCGGCAGGGAACTGCAGCGCGAGCTCCACCAGTTGCGGGCGATCGGGCAGTCGGAACGGGCGACGAAAACCCGGCAGGCGTTTGAAGAATTCCTGAACGACATGGCTGCCCGGTCGGAAGGGCAGTCGCTGACATCGCTGCTGTGGATTGCCGAAACGTACGCCGGCCTCGCCGATGATGCCCGGAATTCCTCGGAGAGCTCGCAGGCGTATGTTCAGAAGAGTGCGGAGGTGTATGGCCGCATCCTGAGCCGGGCCGACGAGCCGGGCTTTCTGCCGTCCCCCAGTTACAAGACAGCCATCCGGCTGAACCTGGCGGTGAATCAGCGACGGCAGAAGGATTTCACGGCCGCAGAACAGACCTTGAACGAATTGCTGGCCGAGAACCCAGCGGCTCCCGATGTGCAGGCGGAAGCGGCCACCCTGTATGAGGAATGGGGAATTGCGGACGGCGCGCAGGGGCAGGAGCGGCTGATGATTGCGATTGCGGGGCGGCGCTCGCCGCCGGAGGTGTGGGGCTGGAACCGGCTGATTCAGCGACTGCAGCGCGAACCGGCGGCACGGCGAACCGAGACGCTGAATCGGCTGCTGGTGGATGCTCGCGCGCGACTGGCGTCCACGGAAATCGCCATGGCCAGCCTCGTAGCGGCCCCGGAAGACAAGCAGCACCATCTGAATGTCGCCCGGCATGCCGTCTTTTCGTTCATTCGCGCCACTCCGAACTTCAGCGATGAAGACTACGCACGATTCAACCGCCTGTACGCCACCATTCTCAAGGACTCGCGGCAACCGGTGACCTCGCTGCCGCGCGACCCGAACCAGCTGGTCTCGCCAGCGACGGAGAGTTCGGCTGGCCGGTCGACGGCCGCCGCGCCCGCGGGGGGACGACCCGAGACCGCCAGTGCCCCCGCAGTGAAATCGGACGCCAACCTCATGTTGCCGGTGATGATCGGCGTGGCACTGATCGGCGCCGGCGGCATGGTGTTTTACTGGTACAGGCAGAACTCGGCGAAACGCCGGCGGCGACTGGAACGTCGCCGTCTCGCCGGCGCGAAACCTTCCGCCTGATGCTTCTCGTTCTTCGACGCCGCTTCCGACTCACGCTTCCACGGATGTCTCCCATGCTGCCCCGGTTTCTGATCACGACTTCCGCCGCAGCGGCCCTGAGCTGCCTGGCATGCGACGCCGCTTTCGCGATTGATCTCGTCCATCGCAAAAGCACCGACCGGACCGTGGGCGGCGAGGTCACCAAAAACACGCGTGATGGAATCACCGTCACCCAGCAAGTGGGGATGAAAGAGGAACTGGTGCCCGCGGGCGATGTGTCCTACATCGAGTGGGATGCGGAGCCCGGCCCGCTGAAGCTCGCCCGGGGGAGCGAGACGACCGGCGCGCTGGACGAGGCGGTGAAGCATTATCAGGAGGCGGTGAAAGCGACGGCCTCGGCCAAACCGGGACTTAAAGCTGACGTCGAGTTCGGCCTGGCGAGAACGACGGCCCGTCGGGCGATTCGCACCGGAGAAGACCTGCCCGGGGCGCTGGCGGTGGTGAAGGCGTTTGTAAACGCCAACCGCGACAACTATCGCTACTACGAATCGCAACTGCTGCTGGGGGAGGTCAGCCTCGCCTCCGGCGACTTCTCGGGTGCGGAACTCGCCTACCAGAGTGCGGCGGGTGCAAGCACCGGCGATTTTCAGAAGGCCGGCCAGATCGGCGTCGCCCGGGCCATGCTGGGACGGGGCGAAATCGCCAAAGCGAAGGAAGCGTTCAATGAGGTCGCCGGCCGACCGGCCCAGACAGCGGTGGAAGAGGGCCTGCGTCTGGAGGCCATTCTGGGCCAGGCGATCTGCCTGCAGCAGGAGAAGGATCACGCTGCCGCGACGAAGCTCATCGAGCAGGTGATCGAAGAGGCGAAACCGACGGATGGCCGTGTGCAGGCCGAGGCCTATCTGCGGCAGGGCGACCTGCTGATGACCGAAGGCGGCAACGCCAAGGCGGCGATCGTCGCCTTTTTGCACGTCGACGTGATTCCCGAGTTTGCCGCCGAACGGGAGTTGCACGCCGAGGCGCTGTATCAGCTGGCCCGGCTGTGGCCAACCGTGGGCGAGGCCGAGCGCGGCGCGGATGCGGCGAACCGCCTGAAGGCACAGTATCCGCAGAGCGTCTGGAACCGGAAACTGACCGGAAACTGAGGCGACGCGGTTGCTGAACGACCGGTGCTGCCGTGGATGCGGTCCACGGACGCCGGGTCAGCCCGTCACTGCGGCCTGGCTTTGGGCGAGGATGTCGGCGAGGCCAAACTCGAACACGAAGTTTTTCTGGTCGGCTCCGGCGGCGCCGGTCGAAGAGGTGTCGAGGTGCGAGAAGAGGATCTCGCATTCGGCCACGAGCTTTTCGCCGACGTGGGCTTCGAGTTCCACGAGGCCCCCTTCATCGCGGGCCTCGATGAGCTTGGCGGAATAGACGAGCGTATCGCCGGGGCGGACCCAGTGATGAAACTGCACCTTCGGCACCTTGGCAAGGATGACGACGTGCTGGAACTGGTGGGTTTCGCCGAGCAGGATCCCGCCGGTCTGCGCCATGCCTTCGAGCATCAGCGAGCCGGGCATCACGGGGAAGCCGGGGTAGTGATCGTGCAGATGCTCTTCCGCGAGCGTGACGTTCTTGATCGCCTTGGCGGACTTGCCGCTTTCGAAGGCGATGAAGCGATCAATCCAGAACCAGCGCATAGATGACTCCGGTAGGGCCGGCTGTGCCGGCCACTCACGTCGCGGTCGTTCCCCGGGGAATGTGTGACGACCGCAAAGAAATGGGGCCGGATGAATGAATCCGGCCCCCACTCAGAAAACGCGGCCGGCGAAGCCGGCCCTACATCAACTCAATCAGTTCAGTTTGCCGGCGATGAACTTGCAGACCATGTCGACGGTGAACAGGTCCTGAATGTTCTCGACCTTCGGGTTGGCGGCGAGCTTATCGATGTCGGCGTGCGGCATCCGCTTGCGGAGCTCGGAGATGCCGGACGGGGTGATGGCGCCGTCCTGCACGAAGCCGGAATCGGCGGCGGTGATGTTCTCGGGGAACAGTTCACCGCGGGGAATCTTGATGTCGAAGCCCTTCTCGAGACGGAACACGATGTCGAGAAAGTCGATCGACTCGGCTCCGAGGTCTCCGATCAGCGTGGCCTGCGGCGTGACTTCGTCGTCGTCGACGCCCAGGGCGTCCACGAGCGTTTCACGAACCTTTTCGAACACCTCTTGTTGCGACGGCATTGAAAACTGCTCCCGTAGGCGACTCCGCCCGCCTGGATGTGGGGAACGGCCTCGCCAATGCACCAGTGTGAACACACCACGGTCGGCCGGGCTACGGTGCATAGCCAGCCTGCCGTCTCCACCTCTCCGGCCCTTCCGCCCCACCGCAGATGCGGACCCACGGGGCAGTCGGCCGGTCAATCTTCAGTCAAAAACTCAAAAACCGCCCAGCGTCAGGCCGCCATCGACCGTCAGGGTCACCCCGGTGACGTATGACGCCTCGTCGCTGGCGAGGAACAGCACTGCGTTGGCAATGTCTTCCGGCTTGCCGAGACGCTTGAGCGGAACCCCATCCTTGATTTTGGATTCCGCCGCATTGCGAACGGCCTGTGTCATATCGGTTTCAATGAAACCCGGGGCCACAGCATTCACCGTGATATTTCGGCGGCCGATCTCCGTCGCCAGGCAGCGGGTCAGCCCCTGGATGCCCCCTTTGCTGGCGGCGTAGTTGACCTGCCCCTGGTTGCCGAACTCGGCCGCAACGCTCGACATATTGACGATGCGGCCATACCGCTGGCCCATCATCTGCCGAACGGCGGCGTGACAGAAGTTGTAGACGCCAGTGAGGTTTGTGTCGATGACAGCCTGCCAGTCCGGCCGCTCCATCGTGGCGAGCAGGCCGTCTTTGATGATGCCGGCGTTATTGACCAGGATGTCGAGCCGCCCCCACTTGGCGACGACTTCGGCGACAATGCGGTCAGAGTCTTCCGTGCTCGCCACATCTCCCTGAATGGCAATCACTTCGCGTCCTTGGGCCACCTGATCGGACGCAAGCCCGTTCGCTGCATCCTGGCTTCCCTTGTAGACGAACGCGACCTTCGCCCCTTCGCGGGCCAGGGTTTCCACAATGGCCCGGCCGATTCCGCGGCTGCCGCCAGTGACGAGCGCAACTTTCCCTGAAACTCTCATGTTTCCGATTTTCCCGGATCGCCGAGCGACGCGAACGTCGGCTCAGTTCCCCTTCCAGAGGACTGCAAATTCCTGACGGAGGTATTCCACACGTTTGGCGTCCGCAGGCGCCAGCGCGGGATTCTCCGTCTTCTGATTGAACTGTTCCAGTGTGAGGCGAGCACTGACGGTCGATTGACCGTCGACGCTGCCGCTGGCCTTGAAGGTGTACAGGTTGCCGTTCTGGCTGTGAACGACCGACTCGATCTCCAGGGTCTGCCCCGGCCGGAGAAAGTTGTTGAACTTCACCGATTTGGCTTCCCGCAGCAGCACGGTGCTGTATTCGAAGTTCTCGGTGTGCCGCATCAGCCAGGCCGAGGACTGCACAAGCGCTTCGACCATGAGGACGCCCGGCATGACCGGAAACCCGGGGAAGTGATCCTGCAGGTACTCTTCCGCAAGCGTCAACAGCTTGACGGTCGTGATCTTGCGACCGGCTTCCAGGGACGTAATGCGGTCGATCAGCGAGAAACGCACGGACTTGAGCTCTCAGCGCCAGGGGCCAATGAAAGCGGAAAGTCTACTGGGGGGCGGGTTTCAAGCAAGCCTTTGCCGAATTCCGGTGCAGCGCCCCCCGAAAAAACGCGGGGGGACTCGCTGCAGGTTCACTAACCGCTGCGGTCCCGGCGGGCGGGCTCGGTCAACTGTCGGCAGAAGGCGCCCATTTTGCCAGGTCGTCGCCATCGACGTTCAGGCCGCTGAGCAATTGACCGACGATGTCGCGGAACCGGGCTTCCTGAACGCCGTAGAAGTTGTGTTTTCCGTCGCGGCGGGATTCGAGCAGGCCGGCCGCCCGGAGCATGGCGAGGTGGTGGCTGACAGCGGGCTGGCTCTGGCCGAGTCGTTCGCAGAGGGCCGACACGTGCAGTTCGCCTTCGCGGGCGAGCGACAGCAGGATTTTCAGGCGGGTTTCGTCCGCCAGCAGTTTGAAAACCTGAATCAGGTTTCGTTCGAGTTCGTCCGAAATCTGCGGGACGAGGTAGCCGGTCTCGCGCGTGGGCGGTTCGAGCAGGTCCGTGGACATGTCAGTTCCTTCCTGAAGCCCAGCCGCTGTCTCCAACCGGCGCGCATGGGGGAACCATGCGGTGGATCACGCGGTTGACCGGATTGCGGAAACGCCAGGCGCGATCTGGACGGGCCAGAGCGCACAGCGGATGCAGGATCAGCCGCGGGAAGTCGGGTTGTCAGGTGGAGGTAAATTGCACGCAGACTGGAATTCTGTAGCGTCTGCCGCCGCGAGAACCGCGGAAGCCTGAACGCCTGTGCGACAGGTAGTTTACCAGCGGGGGGCGGAGGGTCAACAGGCCGACGGCGCGGCGGCAGTGCACGCGCCGGTTCGCCTGCGAATCGGCTCAATCGAATTCATCTCGCGAGACACGTCCGTGACACATGTTTTACGGGCTTGGCCGTTTCCGGCTGGGCCGGAACCATGAGGCGGTTCGTGGCTGCCGGATGCCACCGAGGAACCGCGGACCATCACCGGCCCTTCTGCCTGGGCGAGCCGTTGAGCTGTTTGGCGCTGGGGTCGGTCGGCGGCTTGTCGAGGACCAGGAATGCGAACAGGTCGGCCAATTCCTGGGCGGAGAGCTGCTTTTCGAGGTCCTCGGGCATCATCGAGAGCTCGCTCACCTTGTAGGCCTCGATTTCCGAGCGCGGGATTGTTTCCAGCTTGCCGCCCTGGACTTTGAGGACGACCTGCTGATCCGTTTCCTCGACCGGCAGGCCCGTCAGCACCCGGCCATCGGCGGTCGCCAAAATGCGGGCCTGGTAGCCCTTGCCGATCACCAGCGACGGGTCGAGGACATTGGAGAGCAGCTGGTCCCAGTTGTTCCGGCCGTTGAGCGTGATGTCGGGCCCGACTTCGGCCCCTTCGCCGTAGATCTTGTGGCACTGGGCGCAGACCTTCTTGAAGACGGCGTGGCCAGCGTGCGGATCGCCGGGGACGGTATCGAGCAGGTTTTTCATGTTGCCGATGACGCGGTCGCGATCGGGGCTGCGCGTTTCGCGGACGGAGCCGTAGATCTCGCGGAAGAGCGACTGAACGGCGGGATCCTTGAAGCCGGAGAGGCGGCGGACCTGATTCAGGTTGAGCGCCGTTGCGGGAATGGTTTTGGATTCAATCGCCTTGAGAAGAGCGAGCCCCCATTGCGGGCGCTCGGTGAGGAGGTCGACCGCCTTGGGCTGCATGCCTGGGCCAAGGCTGGCGTACTTCGTCAGGACGAGATCGGCCACTTGCGGGTTCTCGGCGCGACTGAGCGCAAAGAGGACCTGATCCTTCGGAATTCCATTCGCAGAGAGCAGTCGGTCGGCGATTGCCAGCGACTCTGCATCGCCGCCCGAAATCAGCGATCGAAGCGCTTCGAGAGCGGCTCCGGCCTGCTCTTTGGAAGGGTTGCGAACGGCGGGGGAATCCTTGAGAGCGTCGCGAGCTGCTCCATTCCCCCAAGATGCACCGAGGTGCAGAAATGCCAGCGAGTTCGGTTCCTTCGGTGAGTCGACGGCTCGTTCCACAGAGGACGCGAGGAATCGGCGGACAAGTTCCAGCCGCTCGCCCTGCAGCGCGCGTGACTGGATGTTGACAGCCAACTGGCGGACGGCGCGCGTCGCGCTTGCTTCTCCTCCGCTGCCGGACTGCGCCAAGGACGACACCAGTTCGGCTACAGTGGCTGCTGGAACGCTCGCGTCTGACAAAATGACGTCACACATGCGATCGACGATCGCGCTCGACGGGGACTGATTGAGCAGCGCGATTGCTCGCAAAGACCGTGCGGCCGAATGCGGGTCACGAGCAACGTACCTCTTGAGTAGCTCCCACCCGATCTGCTCGACCAGTCCGTCAGGCTTCGGTTGGGCCAGAGCCATCGTGATCAGTTCAGAAACCTCCGGGGGCTTTTCAGAGCATTTGTTAGCGGCCACCAGCGCCTGGATCCGGACCTGAGGATGGGAAGCTTTCAGTGCTTCGCGGCAGATTCCGACGATGGCAGCCTGAGTCCCGGGCTGCGACATCTCAGGCAAGTCACCCAGCATGCGGAGTGCCCACGACTGCACGATCGGATCGTCGTGTTTCTTCGCCCAGTGCATCCACTCGCCGTTGTATGGCAGCGTGAGTGATGAGTAGACGAACAACTCACGGTAGGGATCGCGAGGATTCGCAAGACCTTTTTGAATCCGTACCAAGAGCTTTTTCTGAATCTCAGGCGAATTCCGTTCGGCCAGCAGCCGCTGGGCCGTCTCGCGGTAGAACACGTTCGAATCCCGCAGCAATTCGATCAGCTCATCGTCGGACCTTTTTGCGAGGTCGAATGGCTTCGTGTAGGGATTGTCTTTGTACCGCAGCCGGTAGAGCCTGCCTTTGGCGCGGTCGATCCCTTCCGGGTCGGCGTTGGCGTCCTGATAGCAGTGGTATTGGTCGTACCAGTCGAGGATGTAGAGGCAGCCGTCGGGGCCGGTTTTCTGGACGACCGGCATGAACCACTGGTCGTTGGCCTGCAACAGGTCGGCGAGCCTGGGATTCTTCTCGTCACCCGTTTTGCGGATCACGCCGAACTCGTCGTTCTTCCAGGCGTCGGGTTTGGGGGAGAAGCCGGGATGTGGTTTGCCGACGTAGGTCGCCCCTTTCGGTTCGATGACATCGGCGTTGATGCAGTTGCCATGGATATTGCCCATGTAGAGCGTGTTGCGGTACTCGGGCGGGTAGGCGTCGCTGTCGAACCAGGTGATTCCGCAATAGGCGGCTTTCTGGTGCGTGTGGTTGACGATGGAGCGGATCGGCCAGGTGTGGGCGGGGTAGGGGCCTCCCTGGCGGATGTAGTAGCCACGCTCGGTGAGATGCCAGAGGTGGTCGATCACGCAGGCGGAGACGAAGAAGTCCCCCCGGTCGTTGATGGCGAGACCCCAGGGGTTACTGGTCCCTTCGCAGAAGATCTGGAATTCGCGCGTACGCGGATGAATGCGGAACAGCGCGCAGGTGAACTTCCAGCCGGGGTGATCGGGCTTCGCGTTGGGGTTGTCTTTGCCGTAGGTGACGTCGCAATAGTTGAAGACGCCGTTGAGGCCATACAGCCAGCCATCGGGGCCCCAGGTCAGCGAGTTGGGGAGCTCGTGCGTATCGGTCCGGCCGAAGCCCGTCATGATGACTTCGGTCTTGTCGGCCTTGCCGTCGCCATCGGTGTCCTGCAGGAAGAGGAGATCGGGAGCGTTGGCGACCCAGACTCCGCCGTGGCCGACGGCGATGCCGGAGGGAATGTTGAGGCCTTCGGCGAAGACGGTGACCTTATCGACCTTACCGTCGCCGTCGGTGTCTTCGAGAACCTTGATGCGGTCTCGCCCGGGGCCCGGTTCACGGCGGGGATACTCAAAGCTCTCGGTGACCCAGAATCGCCCCTTTTCATCGATGAACATCGCGACCGGGTTCACGACATCGGGCTCGGAGGCGACGATGTCGACGGTGAACCCTTCGGGCACGGTCATTCTCGCGACGGCGTCCTGCGGCGAGAGTGCCGGTCCGGGCGGTCGATCGTGACGGCGGGGAATGACGAGTTTCTGGGCGTGGACGGCCGATGAGGAACAGAGAGCGAACGCGAGGACGAGCGTGTATCCGCGCCAGATCATGAGTGGGAGGCTCCAGGGAAGTTTTGTGATTCAATCCAGGCGATGAACTGCTTCAGCAACGCCGTTTCACCAATCGAGGGGGCCATTGTGAGGAACGGCACGAGTTGGGCTACTTCCAGGAATGGAAACGCCACGGAGCGTTCGACCTCGCTATACGTTCCATCAGACTCGCGATGCAGTGCCTTGAGACTGGCGCCATCGAACCCCCAGAGTTCCGTGACGCCCAGCTTGCCGTAAATCTCCCGACGATGGACAACGCCCCGCGCGACGACGACTTCGACGGCGAGGTCCGGGGGCGGATGCGTCCCGGCGATCCAGTCGTCGACCCCCAGAATTCCATCGATGTTCTGAATCCAGAAACAGTCATCCGGCTCCACGCCCTTTTCGACGAACTGGTTGCGGAAGGTTGTGTTGCCGCCGCTTTCCATGTCAATGTCGAGCTGCAGCGTGAGAAGTCGCACGAGGTCGCCGAGAATTTTTTTCCAGCGTTCGTGCCGCCTTGAAGTTGTCGTGATCTCCAGCCTCGCCCCATCGTAAGAGACCCGCAGCCCCGGGCGTTCGCCCCAGGCGTCCGTGATCGCGACGAACTGCTCGTAGGACACGGGCTCGAAGACGAAATGCTGGACCGGTTCGTTCGTCACCGGGGGGCTGGCCAATGCGGTCGACATTCTGAAGCCTCCGAAAATTGCCGAACCGTATCGTAATCAGACTTCAGGGGCTGGCGAAACGGGCGCAGTTGCAGTTCGGTCGTTCCGTCCTCACAATCGAATGGCAAAGCGTCCGGATCGCTGTGGCTGCTCGCGCAGCTGCGATGGCTGGATGATCTGAAATCGCTTTGCGACGGGTGCTCCCCGTGGGAAATCAAGGTGGTTGTGACGTCGCCGAGCGGCGGCGTTCCTGTCAGTGAAACTTGTGGTTGAAGGTGCGCGGATGGCGGTGACAGCGGTGGTCGGCCTGCAATGGGGCGACGAAGCCAAGGGAAAGATCGTCGACCTGCTGACGGATCAGCATGAGATCGTGGTGCGCTACCTCGGCGGAAACAACGCCGGCCACACCGTCATGTTTCAGGGGAAGACGTACAAGCTGTCGCTGCTGCCGGCTGGCGTGCTGCGGCCGGGCGTGACTTCGGTCATTGCGAACGGCGTCGTCATGAACCCGAAGGCGCTGCTGGAGGAGATGGCGTCGGTCGAGGCCAAGGGCGTGGTGATCGACCGGCTGCTGATCAGCGACCGCGCTCATGTCATTTTTCCGTATCACATGGCCGAAGAGGCCGCCTTCGAGAGCGACCGCGGGACGGACGCCATCGGCACCACCGGCCGCGGCATCGGCACCTGCTATCGCGACAAGGCGGGCCGAACACATGCCATTCGCGTCGGCGATTTCGTCAATCCGACGATCCTGAAGAAGCGACTGGAAGAAATTGTTCCCTACAAAAACCTGATTCTGAAGGCGCTTGGGTCGGCCAATTGCCAGTTCGATGTACAGGAGCTGTTTGAGGAATACTGCGGATATGCGGACCGACTGCGGGCACGGGTGACGGACACCACGGCGTTTCTGCATAAGTCGCTCGCTGCCGGAAAATCGATGCTGTTTGAGGCGGCACAGGGGAGTCTGCTCGACATCGATCACGGGACGTTTCCGTTTGTGACGTCGTCCAACAGTTCGGGCTGCGGCATCCATCCCGGCAGCGGCGTCCCGGAGCGAGCGATCAACCGCATGATTGGCGTGGTGAAGGCGTACACCACCCGGGTTGGCGGCGGGCCCTGCCCGACGGAACTGGTCGACGACATCGGCAATCACATCCGCGAAGAAGGACGCGAGTATGGCACCGTCACCGGCCGGCCGCGGCGCTGCGGCTGGTTCGATGCGGTGGCCACCTCCTATGGCGCCCGCATCAGCGGCGTCGACTGCATTGCGGTCATGCTGCTCGATGTTCTCAGCAAGCTCGATGAACTCAACATCTGCGAGGCGTATGAGATTGACGGCGAACGGACGAGCGACTTCCCGGGTCAGCTCGTGAATCTGGCGAAGGCGAAACCGGTCTATCGGACCCTGAAGGGCTGGAAGACCGACATCACCGGGGTGAAGAAAATCGCCGACCTGCCGAAAGAGGCGCGGGCCTACATCGACACCATCGCCGAACTCGTGGGGCGCAAGGTCGAAATCGTTTCTGTCGGCCCCGACCGCGATCAGACGGCATTCCTGTAGGCGCGCTGCGATGGTCCGTGCCCTGAAGATTACCGTCGTCGCGGTCCTGTTCGCCGCGGCGCTGACGAAGACTACAGTGGCTGCGCCGTTTGTGTATGTCTCCGTCAGCGGCGAGAATCGGATCGATGTCTACTCGATTGATCCGACCTCCGGCGGGTTGACCCGGACCGCACAGACCCCGCTCGACGGTTCGCCGGGTGCGCTGGCGGCCGATCCCGCCCGTCGATTTCTATTTGTCGCTCTCAGGCCGGAAGGCCGACTGCTGAACTTCGCGATCGACCCGAAAACCGGCGGATTGACCGAGCACTCGCGCACCGATGCCAAGGTCGACCCGGCTCATCTGTCGCTGGATGTCAGCGGCCAGTTTCTGCTGGCGGCGTACTATCCCAGCGGCGAGGTGTCCGTCCACAAACTCGAGGCCGACCGGCGGCTGCCGGTGCTGGGGAAGTGGTATCCCACTGCGGCGAATGCTCACGCGGTGGCGCCGCATCCCCGGATGAACTCTTTTGTGTTCGTGCCGCATACATCGGCCGAACGAATTTTTCAGTTTCACTTCAATCCCGGCACTGGTGCACTGACGCCGTTCTCGACGCCGTACTACCTGACGCCTGACCGAACGGGTCCGCGGCATCTGGTGTTTCATCCGGCGATGGAGCGGTGCTACGTCAGCAACGAACAGGGAGGGAGTGTTTCGCATTACCAGTTTGAGCTGCGCACCAGTCAGCTCTCGCTGGTGGAGATCGTCAGCACTCTTCCGGAAGGCTTTGCGGGACGGAACGCGACCTCTGAGATTCGCGTGCGTCCCGGCGGGAAATTTCTGTACGTGGCGAACCGCGGACATGACAGCCTGGCCGGGTTTTCAATCGACCCGGCGACGGGCCGGCTGACCTCCCTCGGTCAGTTTGCGACGGAGGCCAATCCGCGGTCGTTCGACATCGAACCGACGGGAAAGTTCCTGTATGCGGCGGGCGAGGATTCGGGCCGGCTGTCGGTGCATCGCATCGATGACGCGACCGGGGCTCTCCGGCGGATCGCGGAATACGATGCCGGCCGGCGCCCGTGGTGGGTGTTGTGCATCAATGCGCCATAAGTTTCGCCGGCGCCCCCGTGGTTCAGTTTCTTCTGGCCGCCGGACGGGACCGGCCCAGCGCTGCCTCCACTTCCTGGCGCTGTCCCCAGCGATAGAACACGAATCCAACCAGGGCACCCACGGCGGTCGACGACAGCACCGAGAACGGGCTGTGGGTAAAGGTGGAGTTCTCCGCCGCCGCCTGGGTCGTGAGGACCAGCCCCACGAGGCTGATGACGAAGGCCTTGGCGTCGGAGAGAATCTCGGCCACGTTCAGGCTGCCGCGGAACAGCAGCGCCAGCTTTCCCAGCACAAGCTGGAAGGCGTAGCTCACCACCCCGGAGACCATGATGGCGAACGCCACCCAGTGAAACGCCGGGAACGAGAGTTTCTCGGCTACGCGATAGATGAACGTCAGCAGGCCGGCGCTGGCTTCTTTCGCACGGGCATCCTCATCCACCTGCTTTGCGATCCTGTCGACGCTTTCCCTGGTCTCGTTCAGCACCCTGGTGGTCTCATCCTTGACCGTCTCCGCGGTCCCGTCCTGCTGTGGCGGCTCGTCGGCGACGACAACAGGGGGGGCGTCCTGTGCGAGTACCGGCACGGCGGCCGCCAGAAAACAGCCCAGAGCGAGGGACAGCGTCAAGTGTCGGAGCATTTTCGTGCAATCCTGAGAGCGTGGTTGGTCGCGACCTTCGCGACGTCGGTCGAGCGCACCCTGGCCACATCGTGGGCGTCCGGATGCTGCCTGACCACCCTGTTTTCGGAGAACCTGCAGAAATCTTGAACGCTTTTGCGGCGGATTTGTCGCAGGGAGCGAACCGCTCCCCAAGGGACGACGTCTCTGTCATCGCCGGAAGTGGACGGCGAGACTATTCTTCGTGCGTGGAGAGTCGGCTTTTTCTGCTCTCCAGTGAATTGATGTCCGCAGCGGCCGGTTTGCCGGGCGGCAAACAAGGTACGGTCGATTGATGTCGGACGCTGAACTCTCTCCCGCGGCGGCAGCGCGTCGCGAACGCGTCATTTTGTTCTGCCTGGCGGCCGTGCATTTCACAGCGGTTGTCGACTTCATGGTCATCATGCCGCTGGGGCCGCAACTGGAGAAAACACTGAACCTGGGGCCGGCCCGGTTCGGGATGATTGTCGCCGCCTACACTTACGCGGCGGGTCTGGCGGGGCTGGTGGCGACGGTGACCCTCGACCGATTCGCGCGGCGGACGGCGTTTCTCACCATCTTCACGGGCTTCATTCTGGGGACTTTCGCCTGCGGACTGGCGAACAACTATGTGACACTCCTGATCGCCCGGTTTCTCACCGGCGCCTTCGGCGGAATTCTCGGCGGGATTGCCATGGCGATCATTGGGGACGTGTTTCCCGAAAATCGACGCGGAACGGCCACCGGCCTGCTGATGTCGGCGTTTGCGATCGCATCGGTGGCCGGTGTTCCTCTGGGGCTGACGCTGGGACTGCATTACGGCTGGCAGGCGCCGTTTCTGGCGCTGGCCGTGGTGTGCCTGCCAATTTTTGCGATGGCCGCCCGTGCGTTGCCGAGGCTGGACGATCATCTGCAGCACCGCTCGACAGAGGCCCCGTGGGAGCGGTTTCGGGCGATGTTCACGCATCCGAATCATCTCCGGGCGTTTCTGCTGACAACCGCCCTCATGTTCGGCGCGTTTGCCGTGTTTCCGTATATGAGCCCGTACCTTGTCTTTAATGTCGGACTGCGCGAGAACCAGTTGCCGTTCGTTTACATTGCGGGCGGGGCGCTCAGCCTGTTCGGATCGCCGCTGATCGGCCGTCTCGCCGATCGGCATGGAAAGCTGCGGGTGTTCCGGTATGTCGTGCCGATCAACGCCGCACTGTTTCTGACGCTCACGATGTTGCCCCCCGTGCCGGTTGCCGTGGCTGTCGCGCTGACGGGCCTGCTGATGGTGAGCAACGTGGGGCGCATGGTGCCGGCGATGGCGCTGATCACATCGAGTGTGGAGCCCCGCCATCGGGGTGGATTCATGGGGGCGAATGCAGCCGTGCAGCACATGGCGGCGGGGCTGGGGACGAGCGCTGCGGCGATGATTCTGGCCCAGCCGCCGGAAAAGCCGATCGAGCACTATCCGGTCGTCGGGGCGATTGCGGCGGTGGCGTCGCTGTCGACGTTGTTTCTGGCAGGGCGGCTACGGACGGCGGCGATTGCCCCGGCCGCGGAATCGCCCGAGATCATCGGCGAAGCGATTCTGGCGACGGAAGGGGGCCTGTAGTGCGGTCGCAGCGACGTTCGGGGTAGGATCAGCGTCGTCCACGCGAGGTCCCCCCCATGTTTCGTCCTTGTCTGCTGATCGCGTTCGCCGTCACCGCGCTGGCGGGCGGAGTGGCTCCCGTTGCGGCTGAGTCGGTTCGTGTTGCGAATCGGACAGAACTGGTGCAGGCGCTGCGTCAGGCCGGGCCGGGAAGCGAAATTATCATCGCCCCCGGCGAGTATGCAGGCGGCCTGTCGCAGCGTGATCTTCGCGGATCTCCCGAGCAGCCGATTGTCATTCGGGCCGCGGATGCGTCGAAGCCGCCCGTCATTTCAGGCGGGGCCAGCGGCCTGCACCTGTCATCTCCGCAGCATGTCGAACTGCGGGACCTGGTCTTCATTGGCGCCAGCGGCAACGGCCTGAACATTGATGATGGCGGCGCGGCGGGGTCAGCGCGGGGCCTCGCGCTGAAGGAGCTGGTCGTCAGGGACGTTGGACCGGACGGAAATCGCGACGGCATCAAGCTCTCGGGGCTGGACCAGTTCCGCATCGAGAACTGCGAGATCCGCCAATGGGGCAGCGGCGGGTCTGCCATCGACATGGTGGGCTGCCATGACGGAAACATCGCGAATTGCCGATTCCTCGAAGCCCGCGGCGACGGTGCGAATGGCGTTCAGGCCAAAGGCGGAAGCGCGCGAATCACCATCCAGCGGTGCCGGTTTGAGAACGCCGGCGGCCGGGGGGTGAATGTGGGGGGCAGTACAGGATTGCCCTATTTCCGTCCGGTCGATGCGGCCTTCGAGGCCCGCGACATCACCGTGGAAGACTGCGAGTTCGTGGGCGGTCTGGCGGCGGTTGCGTTTGTGGGTGTCGACGGGGCGGTCGTCCAGCACAACACAATCGATCGTCCGCGTCGGTGGGTCCTTCGCATTCTGCAGGAGAACACCGATCCCCGGTTCGTGAGCTGTCGTCGCGGAAAGTTCGTCAACAATCTCATCGTGTTTCGCGCGGACGAATTGTCGACCGTCGCCAATATCGGCGGGATGACGTCTCCAGAGACATTCACCTTCGCCGGCAATCACTGGCACTGTGCCGATCGCTCTGCCGACACCAAACGTCTGGTCCGGTTGCCCGTTCCGGAGAGCGGAGGGGCGTACGGCGAAGAGCCGCGGCTGGCGGCTCCCGAAGCGGGCGACGTGACTCGTCCCGCCCGGCAGCCAGCAGCGGCCGGGGTGCGTCCGCCGATGGCTGCACGTTGAAGGGGGGAATCAAACTCCGTACATTGAGGCGCCAGACGCTTTCCGGCGATTCAACCGGTTGTTGGCGTACAGGCCGTCCAGCACGAACTCGACGATGGCGGCCCGCAGTTCGAGGGCCGTCTCGCCACTCGCCAGTTCGGGCGCCAGTTGTTCCGCGAGCGTCTCCACCTGCTTCGGAAACCCGCGGATGGCATCGGCCAGCTGCACCACCTGTTGGGCCGGGGCGCCCTGATTCAGGGTGACCTTCTTCCCGCTCTCGAAAAATTCGACGACGTTGGCAAACTGTTTCGCGCCCGCGACCTGATCGAAGACATTCTTGACAGCTTCGTCTGCCAGCCGTTCGATCAACCGGTCTTCATCGCCAGAGTCTTCGCTCATCGACAGCTCGATTTTGCCGCGCGAACTGGGGACGATGAGCGCCAGGTCGCTGACGCGGGCGACGGTGACTGATTCGCCATCCCGAATCGCCCGGCGTTCGGCGTTGGAGACCAGGTTTTCAAAGTTCGCGACCGACATTCGCACGCTCACCCCCGACGCCTGGTTCACGTGCGGGCTGGTGCGGGCGAGCCGGCTCGTTTCCTCGATGATTTCTTCGAGGAACGCCGGCACAATGACTTTCACGCCGCCATCGCGATCGGTCCACGCATTCTCGCGGGTGATCTGCATGCCCAGTTCACGGGTGATGGGGTAGTGGGTCCGGATGACGGAACCAATGCGGTCTTTCAGCGGGGTCACGATCCGACCGCGGTTGGTGTAGTCCTCGGGATTGGCGCTGAACACCATGCAGACATCGAGCGGCAGGCGGACGGTGAATCCGCGGATCTGCACGTCGCGCTCTTCCAGCACGTTGAAAAGTCCCACCTGGATCTTTGGCGCGAGATCGGGGAGTTCGTTGATGGCGAAAATGCCGCGGTGGCTGCGGGGGATGAGCCCGAAGTGCATGACATCTTCACTGGAGAGCTGTCGTCCCTCGGCGTGCTTGATGAGATCGACCTCGCCGATGAGGTCGGCGATGGTCACATCCGGCGTGGCCAGCTTTTCGTGGTAGCGCTCGTCGCGACCGATCCAGTCGACGGGGGTGTCGTCCCCACGGTCGGCGATGATCGCGCGGCCGTAGTGCGAGACCGGAGCGAACGGGTCGTCATTGATTTCCGAGCCGGCGATGACGGGCAGGGCGTCGTCGAGAAAGGAGGTCAACATCCGCAGCATTCGCGTCTTGCCCTGGCCGCGCAGGCCCAGAAACAGCATGTCATGCTGGGACAGAACACCGTTGACGATCTGCGGCAGCACGGTTTCGTCGTACCCGACGATTCCGGGAAACAACGGCTGCTTCTCGCGCAGGCGGCGGATGACGTTTCGCCGCATTTCGTCTTTCACGCTGCGGCTGCGGTATCCGGACTCACGAAGTTCACGGAGGGTGCGGGGACGATCAGTCTGGCTGGGCATGCGGGAATTGTCGTTCAGAATCGCGCCGCGTCGAGTGGCCAACGCGGCAGTTGGGCGGACGCGGCGATTCTAGGCGCGCCTCCAGGCGGCGTCCCGCATGTTGCCCATCGGGGGCGCAACGGCGCTTCGCGACGCCGTCAGTCGTTTTCCACCGCTGTCGCGGGCGACGGGCTGTCTGCCGTCCAGCCCGATCGGAAGAACCGCAGTTGGCGACGCACTTCGCAGAGTGCCGAGGCCCGCCGCGACCAGACGAGGACGACCGACGCCATTTCGATTCTGCCCGTCGCGACCGATTCCACATAAGAACCGGGCTGCGAACAGCTGTCGATGAGCGTCAGGTCCGGACGCTGCCGGGCGAGCGCGGTCGCCAGTTCGATTTCGGCCCAGTGGCCCGGGTTTCCGCCTGCAAATTCGGGGTCCCAGCCGAGTTTCAGGGCGAACACATGCGACCCGGCGACGAGGTTGCAGGTGGATGCAATGACGCGTTCGCCGACAAGCAGTTCGCCGAACAGGACCTGTCCGGTGGCTGCAAATCCGCGGACCATCGCCTCGAAGAAGGACCGGTCGTCGGGCAGGCAGGCGATCGCAGTGCCTTCCGCCCCCTTCCATCCGAGCGCTTCCAGCCGCAGGAATTCGGCGCACGCCCGTTGTGCATCGTCGCCGGTCACCAGTCGATGCGACACCGGCCCGGCCTTCTCCAGCGTTCGGCGGGCCCGCTGCAGAGACTTGCGGCGGGATTTTGAACAGCGATCAATGAGGGGCGTCTCGCGGACATCGCGCAGGTCCGTGACGGCTCTGGTCCAGTGATGGTCGGTATCGATCGCGAGGTCGAACGCCAGGGCCTGGCGGGTCAGGATCGCCATCTGGGGAGTGTTGGGATTCTGCACGCGAAAGCGGATGCCATGCCACATCCGCTGGTGCCTCAAGTAGGCCAGGGCCGACCGCGTGGCACGGGAAAGTTGCTGCCGGTCAATCAGCGGCGAATCGAGAAACGAATAGGCCGACTGCAGAGCGCGCAGATGGGGCAGCGGACGCGACAGCGACGGCGCGCAAGCCTGCACCGCGCAGGCCGCGATCCACTCGCCCGAATCGCAGTCGGCGACCGACAGAATGCGGATGTCGTCGTCGCGGAGCACGTGTTCGGCCAACGGAAGAACAAATTCCGGTTCCTGAAACGGATTCGGCTCGGCGGCCCGGCCGGCGAGCCGCTTCCACGCGGCGATGTCGTCGGGCGACAACATCGACAGCGGGCGGACAAAGACGTCGGCGCCGCTTTGTTCAGTCCTGCCGTTCATAAGCTTGCCCGCATCAAAGAGTTCCGCGAAGAGCGATTCGGGAGCATGTTGCAGAATGGTGTTCATCGTTCGGCGAGTCGCAAACGGGGGGCCATCGTCGGAAGAGTAGCCTGCCGGTGGACTCGGTGGATTTCGGGAATCCGATCGGGACCATTCCGAGGCCGCACAAATTGGCAGCGCGGCGGCGCGATCAATACGAACGAATTTGCGGGTGAGGCAATCTTCAGGAAAGCGCGGCAGATGCGGAGCGCGGGAGTGGTCTCGTTGTCGCCGGCGCCGAAGAATCCGTTTGGCATGTTTGGCCGGTAAGTCCCGATCCGGCGGGCCGATTGCACAACTCGTACTAAACTCACAGCGCCCAACGAATGGAATGAATTCCGGAGCCGCAACTGGCAATTGCTCAGCCGGCGCGGGATTTCCGTCGAAGACTGCAAGGCACGCCATGGGCGGGTATGCGGGGAGGCAGGGCGAGTTTCCCCACGGTGGCGGCGGCGCAAGTGGAAGGCGGCGGAATGTCAGACGGTCAAACGATGCCGGGGCCGGAGATCCCGGAAGGTCTCATCAGCCGCCTGGGCAAAGGGCTGGGCAGCCTGAGAATGCTGCCGTCGGTGGCCCAGGAGGCCCTCGAAGTTGCGAATTCGCCCGACTGTGATCTCGTCAAACTGGCAGTGGTGATTCAAAAAGACCTGCGGCTGACGACATTCATCCTGCGGCTGGCGAACAGCACCCTCTTCGCGCCGCCGAAGCCGATTGCGAGCCTGCACCAGGCGGTGTTGTTCATCGGCCGCCGCAAGGCGCGCGATTTCATCATCACTTCGTCGCTGGAGAGCGTTGCGACGAAGGTGCCCCACGAACTGCAGGAACGTCAATCGGCCCTGTGGCTGCACGGTTTTCTGACGGCCATTCTGGCCGTTCGCCTGAACGACCTGTTTCAGCTGAAGTTTCAGGGCGAGGAATTCACCGCGGGGCTGATGCACGATTTCGGACGCACGCTGGTTTCCGTGATCGATCCGGTCAATGTGCAATCGATCGATCCACTGAGCTTCGATGAGCCGGCGTCGATTGAAGATGCCGAGCGGTCGCTGCTTGGGGCGTCTCATGCTGAAATCGGAGCGTGGTTCGCGTCGCACAACGAGCTGCCTCCGACGCTGATTCATGCCATCCAGTTCCATCACCGCCCGGAGGAAGCGGGCGAGGACCTTCGGCTGGCGGCGCTCATCGCCACGGCGGACCATGCGGTGAACTACCTGCAGCGGGAGGGGCATGGGAAGGGCTACAACCCGTTGACGAACGGGGCGGCTCTCATTCTCGAAAAGCATGGCGTCCCGAATGCGACGCGGACGTTTGGCACGCAGTGCGAAAAACTGCTGCAGGAGATTCCGCAGCTCGCTCAATCGATGATGAGCGGCTGAACCTGCGGTCGCCGGAAAGCCGCGCCGCGGCAATTCGTGCGCTGATCGCCCCGACGCGGCCAGGTGGCATCCTGCGATCACCCTGTGTCTGCTACGATCAGTTGGCGCCTGTTAAGATGGGCGCTGGAAGGACTCGACGTCGCAAGGCAGGAGATGTGAGGAAATGCCGACCGCCGCGGACAAACTGTTTCCCGGCATACCGGCAGAGCTGAAGGACCGGCTGAAGAAGGGGGTGGGCACCCTGAAAATGCTGCCGGCCGTCGCTGTGCAGGCGCTGCAGATTGCGAACAACCCGGACTGCGACCTGGGCAAGCTGGCGGGCGTCATCCAGCGGGACCTCACGCTCGCGACCCTGATCCTGAGGATTGCGAACAGCGCCCTGTTCGCGCCCCCCAAACCGGTGGCCAGCCTGCACCATGCCGTGCTGCTGATCGGGCTGCGCCGGTGTCGCGATTTTATTGTCACCGCCGGACTGGACGGCGTTTCAAAGAAGGTGGCGCCAGAACTGAAAGCCCAGCGCGAACTGCTGTGGCGACACGGATTCCTGACGGCCCTGTTCGCCATGAAGGTGAATCAGTTGCTGGGGCTGCGATTTCAGGGGGAGGAGTTCACCGCCGGGCTGATGCACGATTTTGGACGGACGCTTTTGGCCATCGCTGATCCGGACGCATTCGCCCGCATTGATCCGCTGGACTTCGTCGAGACCGGCAATGTCGAGGGGCGGGAGCAGGAGGCGATCGGCACGACTCATGCCGAGTTTGGAGCGTGGTTCGCGGCGACAAACGAGTTGCCCGAAGCGCTGGTGGCCGCCATCCGGCACCACCATGTTCCCGAGCGTGCGGGCGAAGCGACTCAACTCGCCGCACTCGTCGCCGTGGCCGACCACATGGCCAACCATGTGCAGCGCGGGGAGCCCCCCGAAGCCTACAACTCGATGAACGACGGGGCGATGCTTGTGCTGGAGCAGTCGGGCGCCCGCCGGGCGACGGATGTGTTCGCGGCCTCGGTGGCGAGGCTGCTGGTTGAAGGACCCGCCATTGCCGATTCGCTGATGAAAGAATGAGACTGCGGCGGCGCGGTTTCCGATGACGCTCGACTATTTGTCCTGAGGAGTCGCGGAGCCCGAGCCGGCCTCCCGCAATGGCGGCTGGGCCGCCTTCCATGCTTCTTCGCTGACCCTCTGCCGGCGTTGCAGGAGTACGTGGGCGCCCTGCATGCCGCCCAGCACCAGATCGGGCGACTGATCGCCGTTCACGTCGATCGCGGAAATCTGCCGGCCAATGCCGGCATCGGGATCGGCCAGATACGGGATCCAGTTGACCCCCTGGGGAGTTCGCTCGAGTTTGAACCAGTACACGACGGCGCCGGCATCCCAGAGCGGGCTTTTTCTGTGGTGCGACCAGTATGTCTTGCCGGTCACGATGTCCTTCAGACCGTCGCCGTCGATGTCCACCAGCGCCACGGAATGGGGTTCGGTGAAGAGGATGCCATAGGGGTTCTCGTCCGCGGTTTTGCCGACAATGGTTCGCAGCTTGAAGTCGCGTTTCCCATCGACCTGAATCTGTTCATACCAGGCGAGGCCGTAGTCGTGAGCCGCCAGGCTGGTGATGACGTCGTTGTCGCCGTCGCCATCGACATCGTAGGCGTACATTTCCGCCCCGCCGTAGGCGTTGGTGAACTTCTGCTCGTGAAACGTCCAGGGGGCGGTGGTTGCGTCGGTCTCTGGCTGCTCGAACCAGCCGGCGGCTGTGATGATGTCCATCCGGCCGTCGCCGCTGAGGTCGCCGACGCCGAGTCCGTGGCCAAATGGAAACGGCGCCTTCCGGTCGGAGATGGCATGAAAGGTCCACGGTTCAAACGGCTGCGAGCGATCGAATGTGAAGAAGCCAAAACGTTCTTTGTTGGTGCAGACCAGTTCGGGCGTATCGTCGCCGACAAGATTGACGAACTGCGGCGACTCGTTGGAGACGGAGTCGGCAACCTGGTGTTTCGGCCAGTGGCCCGCCGCGCCGCGGGGGTTCTCGTACACATGCGCCGGCTTGCCAGGGAATCCGACGGTCAACACGTCGGGGGCGCCATCGCCGTTGAAGTCGAACACCCAGCTGAAAAAGTTGTCCGCGTACGCGTCCCTGTTCTGTGGCCTGGGTGGGTAGATTTCGGTGGCGACTTTGAAGTCGGGCCCGGCGTACCAGTGCGGTCCATACACGGCGTCGAGATGGCCATCGCCGTTGATGTCGCCGGCGTTGGCCCCCTCGGAGTAGTAGGTGTCGGTGAGGCGAATGCGCTCGAAGGTCTGAAGTTCCCGGTCCGCGGCGTGAGACGCAGCCGGGCTCAGCAGCGTTGATGCGAACAGCAGGCAGGCCCATCGTGACTGCAGCGTCATGGCGGCGTCTCCAGGGGAAGTGCAGAACCTGCGCAGCACCGTCGCACGCGTGCGCGCGAGATGCAAGGTACGGCGGGGCATCGAACGACCGGGGGCTTCTTCGTGCAATGTTCATCTCTTGACGCGCGAAGAAAATTCTCAACTCGGACAGTTAATGACGATTGTGTCATTCGGTCCCATCGCAGCGAGAGGCCTCCCGCGATCGTCCACCAGACAAATGCTGAACACCTCATCAAGGGAACCCCACTGCCATGAAACTGTTCTCCGGACTTGCCGCCCTGTGCGGCATCGCTGTGGTTGCCAGTGCATTCGCCGCTGACCCGACCAAAGACATTGTCGACACCGCGGCTGGCAACGATTCCTTCAAGACGCTGGTTGCCGCCGTCAAGGCGGCGGACCTTGTCGAAACGCTGAAAGGCAAAGGGCCATTCACCGTGTTTGCTCCGACGGATGAAGCGTTCAAGAAACTGCCGGCCGGAACTGTCGAGAGCCTTCTGAAGCCTGAAAACAAGGCGAAGCTGCAGGCTGTCCTGACCTACCACGTGGTTGCCGGCGACGTGCGGGCTTCGGACGTCGTGAAGCTGAAGAGTGCGAAGACAGTCCAGGGCCAGGAAGTGAAGATCGACGCTTCGAACGGCGTGATGATCAACAATGCCAAGGTGACGAAGGCGGATATCGTGTGCACCAACGGCGTGATCCATGTCATCGACACGGTGATTCTGCCGAAGGAATAAGTTCGACGCTGCTGTCCGAACAGGAAAACGCCCGGTCGAAATTCTCGACCGGGCGTTTTGCGTTTTGTTGATGGTTTTTCGTCAGGGAGCAGAAGCGCCATCCTGCTTCGGCTCATCCTGTTTCTCCGAATCCTTGTTCTCTGCCGCCGCTTTTTTGCCTTCAAGTTGTTTCAGATAGCGGGTCAGGACGGCATTCCCTTCGGCCAGTTCGAGCGCCTGTTTCGTGGCGGCGATGGCGTCATCCCAGCGCTCGAGTTCTGCATAGACGCGTGCCAGCGCATACTGCACATGGGCCGCCTTGGGGTGCAGTTCTGCGGCGTGCCTGGCCAGCTTCTCAGCATCTTCCGGCGTGCCGGGAATTGTTCCGGAAGCGATGCCGGAGGCGATTGTGGAGAGGATTTCCCCCTTCTCCCAGTCGCTGGCGACAAGCTGATCGCGCAGAGCGGTCGCTTCATCGGACTGGCCCGCCGCCGCGAGCAGGTTCAGCTTGGTCAGCTTGGCCGGCGCAAAATCCGGCATTTTCTCGATCCACTGGTTGGCCAGCGACAGCGCCTCTTCCATGTTCTTTTCAGCACGGGCTTTGGCGATTGCCCTGGAAATCTGGCTGGCCTCGGCCATGTCCTGCATGCGCTTGAGTTCGGCCTGGTACTCGGCAATGGCTGCCTGACGGTCCCAACTGCCGTCGACGACTTTCGCCAGCGGCTCGTCAATCCGCGCAGGATGTCCGATCCATTCGATGATTCCATCGACGCCGACAAGGAACGCGCTGGGGATGCCGGTGCGCCCCGCCGCGCGGAACCAGGTTTCGTACATCACGTTGTCGGCGTCCATCGCCAGGGAATAGGTGACCGTCTGGTCCCAGGTGACTCCCTCCTCGCGCTCTTTCGTGAGCCACTCACGGACGACGTCTTCCTTTTCACGGCTGATGCCGATGATGCGGACTTTCTCGCCGTAGTCGGTCTGCAGTTTGGAGATATGGGGCATGCCTGCCAGGCAGGGGCCGCACCACGTCGCCCAGAACTCCACGACATAGACCTGGCCGCGATTCAGGCCGGCGACCGGTTCGCCTTTCACCCACGAGCCCAAGAAAAGCGGCGGCGCCGACTGGCCGATGCTCAGCGTGATTTCGGGTTTGGCCGGATCGGGCGACGCCACAGCGGCCGGCGCCGGCGTTTCCACCGGGGGTTTGACCTCGGCGGGTTTGGCCGTTTCATCGGCCGCGTGAAGAAGCATTGGCGGGCCGCCCGCCAGCATGACTGCCGTACAGAATGCAATGGCCCTGCGTCGAGTAAACAGCATCGTCGTCTCCAGAAATGAGATTCCGTGCCGCTGGAAGTCGCCGTGCGCTGTTTCGCGGTTCGGGGCCGCCCCGCCCTGATGGGAGGGTGGTTTCGAGGGCCGCTGATGTCGGCTTCAACCGGCTCGGTCGCCCGGAACGGGCGATTGAGATGGCCGGACTATACCGCGCACGGTCGCCAAAGTCAGGCGGCCGGGGGGGGGCGGGAGGGCTGGCGTCTTTGACATCCTGGGTGGACGCACCAGCGTCAGGGCCGCATCGTCAATCCATCGAGAAGTCCGGCCAACCAGCGGAACGGCCCGCGGCGAGCGCCGTCGGCTCACTTGGTGGGCCCGCATCAGATTCGCAGATTGAAAGACACGCCAGCCCTGGGGGGGGGCGGGAGACGACGAGGCGACCGTGCCGCTAACTCTTTTTCTGCAGTTTGGCCCATTCGTCCTTCAACGTGACGGAACGGTTGAACACCAGCATGCTGAGGGTGGAATCGGGGTCGACGCAGAAGTAGCCGAGTCGCTCGAACTGGAACCGATCCCCGGCCGCCGTATCGGCCAGCGATGGCTCGAGCTGCGCATCCTCGAGCACCTCCAGCGATTTCGGATTCAGACAGGTCTTCCAGTCCTGGCCTTCTGGCACTTCGCTCAGGTCGGGCAGCGACGACAGATGGTCGTACAGCCGCACCTCGGCGTTGATCGCATGTTCCGCCGAGACCCAGTGCAGGGTGGCCTTCACCTTGCGGCCATCCGGAGCGTCGCCCCCCTTCGTCTCCGGGTCGTAAGTGCACAGCAATTCGGTGACGTTGCCTTCGGCGTCTTTGACGACATCGTGGCACTTGATGAAGTAGGCCCAGCGCAGCCGCACCTCACGCCCCGGCGCGAGCCGGAAGAACTGCTTGGGCGGGTTCTCCATGAAGTCGTCGCGCTCGATGTAGAGCGTCTTCGAGAAGGGCACCATGCGCGAACCGGCGGCCGGGTCCTCGGGGTTGTTCACCGCCTGCAGTTCCACCGTTTCCCCCTCGGGGAAATTGGTCAGCGTCACCTTCAGCGGCCGGAGGACCGCCATGCGCCGCGGAGCGATTTTGTTGAGATGGTCGCGCAGCGAGTTCTCGAGGACGACCATGTCAGTCACGCCGTTGTAGCGCGTGACCCCGACCGTCGCACACAGGTTGCGGATCGATTCAGGCGTGTAGCCCCGGCGGCGCAGGCCGCGCAGGGTTGGCATGCGGGGGTCGTCCCAGCCGGCAACAAAGCCCCCCTGGACCAGTTCCAGCAGCTTGCGCTTGCTGGTGATGGTGTGGGTGAGGTTCAGCTTCGCGAACTCGTACTGTTTCGACGGGAAGATCTCGAGCTTCTCGATGAACCAGTTGTACAGCGGCTTATGCGTCTCGAATTCGAGCGAGCAGAGGGAGTGCGTCACTTCTTCAATCGAGTCGCTTTGGCCGTGGGCGTAGTCGTACATCGGGTAAATGCACCAGGCGTCGCCGGTGCGGTGATGTTCGGCATGGCGGATCCGGTAGAGCAGGGGGTCGCGCATGATGAGGTGGGGCGAGGCCATGTCGATCTTCGCCCGCAGCACCATCGCGCCATCCGGGAATTCACCGGCCCGCATCCGCCGCAGCAGATCGAGACTTTCCGCGGCGGGACGCTCGCGGAAGGGGCTGTTGGTTCCCGCCTGCGTCGCGGTGCCACGCTGGGCGGCGATTTCGTCGGCCGACTGCGTATCGACGTACGCCAGACCCTTTTCAATCAGCAGTTCGGCCCACTGATAAAGCTGCTCGAAATAGTCGGAGGCGTAGCGGACATCGCCGTTCCATTCGAACCCCAGCCAGCGGATGTCGTCTTTGATGGCTTCGACGTACTCGGTGTCTTCCTTGGTCGGGTTGGTGTCGTCCATCCGCAGATTGCATTTCCCGCCGAACTCCTGGGCAATGCCGAAGCTGATGCAGATGGCCTTGGCGTGGCCGATATGCAGGTAGCCGTTGGGTTCGGGAGGGAAACGCGTTTGAACGCGTCCGCCGTTTTTGCCGGCCGCGACATCGGCGGCCACGATTTCGCGGAGAAAGTCAGTCGGGCGGTCAGGGGTGTCCGGGGCGTCGGTCGACATGTGGGTCCTTCCAGAAATCAGCGGCCGGCAGCCCGGCTTCGCGCGCGGATTGTAGGGGAAAGGTCACCCCAGAGGCACAGAGAATCGGGAAGAGAGAATGAGCGCGGCAGACAGTCGCTCGGCCGCCTGGAAGTGAACGGTTGCGAGGCAGACGCGACGTTCCAACCGACACTGCTGCCGGTCCGTGACGCGGCTGGTTTGTCGCTCACTCCGCGGGGAGCGGCTCGTCGGTTTCAATGCTGAATGATCCGAACCACATGACGGCTTCTTTCAGCGGCGCCCGAAACTGGCCGTGCGCGGTGGTGTAGCCATGCTCCAGTCCGTCCGGCCCCTGGGGGGTGTGCTTGTGGCCAAACGGATTCCAGAACAGGACGGTGTCGCTCGCGGCGTCGTATTCGAGGACGCCATACGAATGGTTGTAAACGATGCCCTTGACGATCCGCTGGTCTTTCTTCGGTCCGCAGCCGCCAACCACGAGCCGCCCTTCGGCGAAGGCTGCGATGAGGTCTTTCCGCAACGGGTCGAGGTCCGCTGCGCTGGCGCCGTGTTCGTCGAGGGGCGTCCGATAGTCCTGGCAACTGTGTTTGCGGATGACGTGGCCTGTCAGAAAGGCCAGCGGAACGCTGGGGGTGCCTCCGGAACTGATGCGGCTGAGCGGGGTGACATGCCGTCCCTGACCGGAGCCATCGAGCATCGCGGTTCCGATCGCCTTTTCGTACATGTTGGCCCAGGCGCCGGTGTTCCTGTTCGTGGCGCCGATGGCAATCTCCGCGTCCGTCGGAAGGTCCATTTCGAGTGTCCGTCCGGAGCCGAACGTCACCAGCACCCGGCCGTTTTCGCAGGTCGCGAACATCCCGCGGAGCCGGGACGGGTCGCGATGGGCGCATGTGCCCAGGCTGGCGAGCAGGAAGCAATTGCCCATGCGGCCCTGGCTGAGGGTTTCGACTTGCGGCGCATCGTCGGTGAACAGTTCGCGCCGGGCGTTTTCGATTTTTGCCAGGGCGGCGTCGTACATGGCCTCGTATTTCGGCGGCGACGGCGTTTTCGCAGCCTTCGCTCCGAGCGCATCGAAGATCTTCTGCTGCGTCAGCGGGGCCAGACCTTTGTCGGCCCTCACGGCCCGGCGCAATGCCGCCGCCGCTGCTGCGGCCGGCCCCTGAACGGCCGGATTGTGTACGGCCAGCTCAATCTCTTCGACGGTCAACTCCCCGTTTCCATCGCGATCCCACGACGGAAAGTGGTCGTGAATCTGCCGGGCGAATGGCGTCGACACAGCCGCAATTGTCGACGCCGGGGCGCCCCCGTCCGCCTGCGCAAGCGAGACTGCCAGCAGGCAGGAGAGCGACAGGGCGCCGAGTCGGAACGTCAAACGGATCAGCCGGTGCAACATGGCACGCTGCCTCATGGTGGGATGGCTCGCGGGGAAGTTCAGCGGTCGGCCCGGCGGCGCCCGGGGATCCCCTGCTGAGGAAGTTTTATCATGCTCGGCCGCGCATCACCAACGGATCAGGGCTTCCAGCGCTGCCGGCTTTGCCCCTTCTTGGAAGCGTGGTTACACGTTGTCCGTGCGTCTGAGCGTCCTGAGTTCCCGGCGCAGGTCGTCTGACAGCGCTTCCGCCAGTTCGGGCCGGCCGTGGAACTGGGCGGGGGTGTTCTGGAACAGGACCAGCTTCCACTCGCCATCGCGGCGGACCGCGATCAACGATTGCACGGCGTTGACGGCGGGATTGATGTCGTCGTGCCCGGGCGGAACCATTCCGGCGACGGCTTTGAGCAGTTCGACATCGTCCGTCAACTGCCGGACCTCCCGGACGAGTCCGACAAACGCGGCCGGCTGATGGTGTTCAAAGATGCGGACCATTTCCGCTTCAATCGCCGCGCGGCCGCTGAGCTGACTGCCATCGAAGCCGACGACGGAGCCGTCCTCGGCGAACAGCTCCGCGATCCCACGCCCGTCGCGCTCGTTCCAGCGATCGAGCAGGCGGTGATAGAGAACGCGGACGACGGCTTCGTCGAGATGGGCGGGGGCGTCGTGGAGGTCGCTCATTCGTCGAACTCCTCCGATGTAATGACCGTTTCACCCTCGATGAGTGCGAGCTCGATGGGCCGCGCGCCTCCGCCTTCAACAATGGCCTGGGCCAGTTCTCGCGAATGTGTCGTCACCCAGACCTGCGATTGACGCGATGCTTCAATCATCAATCCCGCCAGCGGTCGGAGCAAGTCGGGATGCAATCCGGACTCCGGTTCGTTGATCGCGATAAGCGGAGCTGGCCGGGGACTGAGCAACGCCGCCGCGAGACACAGAAACTTCAACGTTCCGTCGGATAATTCACGAGCTTCGAGGGGCCGCAGGCAACCTGTAGTCCTGAGCGCCATCACCAGGCCGGATACCGACCGCTCAATTTCAAGCGTCCGTCCCGGGAGTGCGTTCGTGATCGCCAATTCCAGGGCCCGGCCTTCGTCAGTGCATTCACGAATCGTCTGCAGTGCTGAGGCAAGGTCGCTGCCATCATGGCTGAGTGCCGGAGTCCAGACGCCGAACTGCGGCGAACGAATGGGCGCCTCGCGATCGGTTCGAAAGTGATGATAGAAACGCCATTGTCGAATCTCCTCGCGAATGCGGAAGAGTTCAGGAAAGCGTTCGGGTTCCCGCAGTTGCGAAAAGATAGACTCGTTCTGCGACAGAGACAGGTGATAGTCGACCCATTGTCCGGCCGTGTCGCGAACGCGCGTCAGCCCCGCCTTGCGTTCGACCTGAAGTGCACTCGGCTTTCGTTTCGGACCATGCCAGACTGCCTCCTCTTTGACCTGAGGATCGAGGGCGAACATCGACCACCCATTGATGGAGGTGGTGAAGCCACAGACGAGTTCGTATGACCATTCCTCCAGCGTGAAGGCAATCCTGAGCTGCACGGGATCAGTGTTGCGACGTTGACCCGCCCAGATGACAGATGTCAGCCCACCCTCGGCGGCCAGTGTTCGCGAGAATCCGCCGTCGCAGATCGTCGCGAGCAACGACAGGACTCGATAGAGATTCGATTTGCCCGACCCATTCGGACCTGTCACGACATTCAGCGGGCCGAGCGGAAGCGCGACATCACGCAACGATCGGTAGTTCGTAATGTGGATCTGTGACAGCGGCATGCGGCCATCGTGACACAGAGGCAATATGACAGCAATCGGATCACGGCGGCGTTAGTATTCGGTGCTGGGGCGGTTGCAAGCCGTCGCAGCGGTTTTCTCCCGCGCCCCCGCAGCAAAGTGCGAATGGCTGTCGCCTGACGCGACTGCCCTTTGCCATCCTGGACCGTCCCAGTCCCAAAGAAATGATGATCATTGCCACATTGTCAACGAGAACGCGAATGGCGACGATTCACCAGGATATCGAGAGCTTTCATCAATTCGCTTCGGAATTCGTCCGACGCGGTGATCGCAAGGTCACGATCAACGACCTCTACGAACAATGGCGAACTGATCGGTTTGTCGAGGACGACCTGAGAGCTGTCAGAGCGTCACTGAATGACCTCGAAGCGGGACAAAAAGACCTGCCGCTTGATCAGTTCAAGAAGGAATTTGACAAGCGGCGCCAGCAATCGACCTCCGAATGATCTATACGATCAATGTCCTGCCCAGGGCTCAGGTCAGGACGTTCTCCATTGTTACCAATGGATTGCGCAGTATTCGAGTGTTGCTGCGGACCGCTGGTATCAGGCGTTTCCGAGGGCGGTCGAACAAGTTGGGCGTGGACCAATGAGCTATTCGGTAGTGATGCCCTCTGAATCTTCGTGACGCGATAAGTGGCACCGAAGATGCAATCAGGTCGGTAACTGGGCAACAGCTTCAAGCGCCCGCCGAGCGTGAACCGACACACTGTCCCAATAGAATGCTGCCACCTCAGTCAGTTCTGTGACGTGCCGGGCCAGCATGGTTGGAGGGAATCGCGACACCCAATACGAGGCGGTCATCTGGGCATCGCTAGAGTCACCGTCGAGTGCGATTCCCAACAACACGCATAAGATGTCTTCATCGCCCAACCGATCCTCGAAGAATCCATCGGCCGTCTTGGAGGAATGGCACGACAGAACGAGCAACTCCCGCACAGTTTCAGTGTCTGCACGTCCAGACTCGATCAGTCGAGCGGATTGCGACTCGCGGTCGTAGGCGTCTGCCATGCCCGCCAGCTTACCACCGGACCGCGTTCCAGTCTAGTTTCTGTTGCTGAGCGCAATGGGACCAAAGGACTCCAACAACCTGTATTACGATCTCAGTGAAAAGGTCGGCACACTCGAATTGCCGCAGGCAGTCATTCTCCGCGCAAAGTCGCTCAGCCAGCAGCAGCAGGCACACACTCCAGCTACCGCGATCTGAGTGTTTTGACCAACGCGAAATCTTGTTGAGTCCCAACGCCCGCCGGGCGATGATTCCGGGCGGGCCTTTTTCGTTTGCGGCCAGCACATTCGTGGCTCATTCGCACACAGTACGCCTGGTGACTCTCGGCCAAAACAAACTGGCCTTGTTGGCTGCGATACGCCCTTTGCTTGGATTCTCGCCGGCCGAGTGCCGCTCAGCAGCAGAAGCCGGAAGCCTGGTCATCCTTCGCGGCACCAGCCTTCCCAAGGCGCACCACCTCGCGCGAGAGCTAACCGACTTGGGTGCAATCGTCGAAGTCGAGGCCGACCGATTGCGGGAGCACTTCGGGCCGTGAGAAACGATTTCGCGGCAAGAGTTTTCATGAGGCATCACTACCAGCTATGCCCTGGCCTGCCCGAAGCAGAACGACTGGCTGCGCCCGTCCGCGTCTTCCTGTTTCAAGATAGCCCTCGTCGTCGCTATCAGGGCGTAATCATCGTGAAGGGCGGCGAGGTTTACGTTCTGCGAGGTCGTGGGCCAGGCCAGGGACCGTTGACCGAAGATGAGTTGGCACTTGAGCTGCCGTAACGACTCTATCCCAGCAACTCCCTCACCACCGACCCCGCATCCACAATCCGCAGCGGACGCCCCTCCGGGGTGATCATTTCTTCGTCAGCGTCGATTTTCAGGCAGTGGCAGTAGGTGCGGAAGAGGTCGTCCACGTCGACGGGGCGGTCGACGATTTCGGTGCCGTTTTCGTTCGTCTTGCCGATGCAGCGGCCGCCAGCGATGCCGCCGCCGGCGAGCAGGACGTTGAAGTTCCGGGCCCAGTGGTCGCGGCCGACTTCGGGGGTGCGCTGGTTGATTTTCGGCGTCCGGCCGAACTCGCCCATGCAGACGACCAGCGTCTTTTCCAGCATGCCGCGCGACTTGAGGTCATCGAGCAGGGCGGCCAGGCCCTGGTCGACCTCGCCCGCGGTGGCCGGCATGCGCTGCCACAGGTTTTCGTGCATGTCCCAGCCGCCGCGCTGGACTTCCACAAACGGAATGCCGGCCTCGACCAGCCGCCGGGCGACGAGGCAGCCCTGGCCGAAGGCGCTCTTGCCGTACCGGTCTTTCACCTCGGGTTTCTCGGCGTCGGTCTGGAAGGCCTTCAGGCGGGACGAGGCCATCATTTTCTGGGCGCGCCTGTAAAGTTCCTGATGCTCATTGGCGATGGCGCTGGCGCCGACGGCGGCCAGGTCGGCATCCTGCTGGGTCAGCAGTTTCATCCGCTGATCGAGACGCGGGGCGGGGACGCCGGAGACGATGTTGTCGGGAAGGCGGCCGGCAGCGCCGACCACAAATGGGGCGAATTTCACGCCGAGGAACCCGGCGCCCTGCGGGGTGTTGCCGATGCTGATGAAGTTCGGCATGTCGGACCCGAGGTCGCCGAGTTTCCAGGCGGCGACCGACCCGATGTGGGGGTGATTGCTCGAGCCGGTCAGACGCCGGCCGGTCCGCAGGTGATACGCGCCGCGCTCATGGGCCGCTTCCTTGCCGACGATCGTGCGGATCAGCGAGACATGCTTCGACTGGGCGAGCTTCGGCCAGTACTCGGCGAAGCTGACGCCGGGCATTTGCGTGGAGATTTCCTTCGTCGGCCCACCGTTGTCGGTGCCGGGTTTGGGATCCCAGGTTTCCAACTGGCTGGGGGCGCCGTTGAGGAACACCAGGATGCAGGCGCGACCTTCCTTCTTCATTTCGGCCGCATTGAGGCCGATCGCCTGCAGGAGGGCCATGCTGCCGGTCGCGGCCGCGCCGCCGCTCATGAGGCGCAGCATGTTGCGGCGGGTGATCGCGCCCTCGGCGTTGAGACCGATGCTGAGGAGATTGTCGTTGAACATGGAAGACTTTCCGTCGGGGCAGGCCGGTCGGTGAATTGAAATCGAACGGGGCCACTGGCAGCGGCGGCGTGGCGTCCGCCGGCCAGCGCTACCGTTTCACAATGAACTCCGCGGAGTTCGTCAGGACCCACAGCATGTCGTCGATGGCCGCGTTGCGATCTTTGGCCGTCTGCAGGTACTCGACGTAGCGTCTGGTCTCGGAGGGCGTCGGCGTTCGAGCCAGCACCGCCAGAAACGCCTCGCGGACCGCGTCGTCGTTCGACTTGAGGCCGGACAACTGTTTTTTCAGCGGGCTGGCGGACAGCTGTTTCTGCAACTGGCCGTTGTTCATCATCAGCAGCGCCTGCTGGACCGTTCCCTCGAGATCGCTTTGCGGAGTAGAGGGGTTCTGGGCGAACGTTTGTTCGACGGACCGGCGGGCGTTCTTCAGTTCGCCCAGCAGGCGTTCGACGTTGTCCGCGATTTCGTAGGGGCGCAGCCGGGCCGGGCGGACGGACGTGAACAGGTCTTCGGGCTTGTCGATGGTGCGGATGCCGCGCTGGTAGGCCTCGCTGTTCATAATGAGGCGGAACAGCCATTTCTGGTCAAATCCGGCATAGCGGAACGCCGACGAGACGCGATTGACGACGAGCTGGTGCGTGACGTCCTTGTCCGGCCCGAGGCTGTCCACCGAATAGAACCCGTCGCCCACCAGTTCGCTCCACATGCGGTTCACGTAGGCACGGGCGAACCAGTAGTTGTCGGTGTTGTAAACGAGGTAGGCGGCCGCCGCGACGCGGAGGTGATCGGGCTTGAGCGTGGCCGGAGGCTGCTCGCCCAGCAGAAACACCGCGCGGACTTCCGACTTCTTGGACGGATCGTACTGATCGGTCATGTAGTACTTGCCGTTGGCGAAGAACGCGGCCATTTGATGGAACTGCTCGCGCTTCCAGCGGTCGAAGGGGTGGTCGTGACACTCGGCACATCCGACGCTGATGCCCATGAAGATGCGGGCCGTTTCTGACGCGATGATGTCGGGCTTGCGCTCGCAGGCGAGAATGAAGTTGTTCGGGCCGTGATCCTGCTGCCAGCCATTTTCTTCCGGCTTGGTGTCTTTCTGGCGGACAGGCTGGGCCGAGATCATCTCGGTGACGATGCGGTCCCACGATTTGTTGGCCTTAAACTCATCAAACAGCCAGTCTTCAAAGGCCTGCGGATTGATGGTGTTGCGGTTCGCGGCCGAGTTATGGAAGACGACCGCGCGCCAGTAGCGGGCCCACTTGCGGGGGTAGTCGTCTCCGGCGAGAAGTTCGTCGATGAGTGCGGCCCGCTTTTTGGGCGACTTATCGGCTGTGAACTCGCGGATTTTGTCCGGCGTGGGCGTCTTGCCGGTCAGGTCGATGGAGACCCGCCGGAGAAACGTTTCATCTTCCACCACCGGAGCGAACGGAGTTTTCGTCTCCTTCGAGACATACTTGCGCAGCATGTCGTCCAGGTCGGCCGACGTGAATCCGCCGGCGCTGGAGCGGATCGTGGGAAAGGTCGCCCGCACGGCTTCCAGAAATTTGACTTTATCTTCCGGCGTTTTGAGTTCGGGGAGCTTGGGCTGGGGCGGCTTTTTCGCGGGCGGACGCGCCGGGGGAGTGGGCGCCGACCAGGCCAGAGAAACGACCGTCGCCAGTACGGCGACAGCGGCCGTGAAACGTCCGAGAAGCGGAATTGTGCGCGCCATTTCCAGCCTTGGATCGGTAGGGAAACGGATGGACTCTGCGGGCGGAAACGCCCTGCCGAATGGCTATGGCCAGTTTACCACACGGGCGGGATGTCGTCCCGGCGCGCGGCTCGGCCTGAGAGTGTACCTCCCCCCGGGCGGCGACGTTCGCGGGTTTCCGGGCCGATTTTCGAGCGACCTCCGCGCCCGGCTCGGTCAGGCCGGTCGGGCGACTGTCAGGGCCGGTTCTGAAAGCGCCGGTCGCGCGGCGATGTGGCAAACGGTCAACGCAGCCCAAAGGCGATCGGCCCGGCGCATCGCCCCCGCTTGCCACAACCTGGACCGGGTGATACATGCAGAGGTTCCAGCAATGAGTTGCAAGCCGATGGGCAGATCGCGATGAGTGCGACCGATCAGACGACAGAGCACCATGATCTGCACCGCCGCATTACGGTCGTTCTGCAATCGGTGATTGCGCTGGGGCTGGCGCTGGAGATTTACGACCGGCAGTGGCTGAACGTTTTCATTGTGGCCGGCATTCTGCTGCTGACGTTGGCGCCCCGAGTGCTCGCCCGCGGCCTGCGGTTGTTTATTCCGCCGGAATTCGAGCTGCTGACGATCGCGTTCGTCTTCGCATCGCTGTTCCTGGGGGAGCGCCGCGACTACTACGAGCGTTTCTGGTGGTGGGATCTCGCGCTGCACACAACCTCGGGCGGGCTGCTGGGAATTCTGGGGTTCCTGCTGGTTTACCTGCTGAATGCAACGCCCCGCGTAGGGATGGAGATGCGTCCGGGATTCATCGCCCTGTTCGCGTTTTCGTTTTCGCTGGCCGTGGGAACGCTCTGGGAAATCTTTGAGTTCGCGATGGACCAGCTGGCCGGAACGAACATGCAGAAGCCCATGTTCGGCGACGACTCGGGCCTGACCGATACGATGTGGGACCTGATTGTGGATGCCCTCGGCGCGCTGGCGATCGCCAGCTACGGCTACATCTACATGTTCCGCGGCGAGAAATCGATAATTGAACGGCTGATTCGCAAGTTCGTGCTCGGAAATCCAAAGCTCTTTCCCGACGGAGCGGAAACGCCTGGTCGCCCCAGCGCCGGCGAGCCTGAGCGCGACGGGGACGTCGCGGCATCCCGGTCGGGGCCTGCGAAGCCTTGATGACGATGGCGGCCCCGAGCCGGCCGGCGAGGTTCGCGCGGGAACGATGACTGCTGATTACTGCAGAACAGGCTCCAGCGAATGGAGGGCTGGCTCGACGGCAGGGGAGAGGCCGTTCAGGGAAACGATCTCCGCAGGCGGGCGGATGGCCTGCCGGAGCGCCTCAAAATTCCGGTTCTGGGCAACCGGATCGCCGGAGTCGATGAGCTCGTAATAGACATTCCGCTGCCGCGGGACGTATCCGGCGTCGCTGATGCAGCGGCGGATTTCTTCGAGCGAGAGGTGGTGCACCGTCCCCGCCTCGGCGACGACGTTCTCTTCGAGCATCAGGCTGCCCATGTCGTTGGCGCCGAAGAACAGCGCCATCTGGCCGATTTTCGCTCCCTGAGTCACCCAGCTCGACTGGATGTTGGGGATGTTGTCGAGATACAGCCGCGACACGGCCTGCGTTTTGAGGTACTCGAACGCTCCGGCCGGCGGGATCTGCGACATGTCGACTCCGTCTTTGCGGTTGCCGAACCAGGGGGCTGCTTCCGGCGGCTGAAACGTCCAGCAGATGAACGCGGTGAAGCCGCCGGTTTCGTCCTGCAGCGAACGCAGGCGATCAAGATGCTCGATGCGTTCGGCGAGCGTTTCGACGTGTCCGAACATCATGGTCGCGCTCGACACTCCGCCGAGTTCGTGCCAGACGCGGCTGACGTTCAGCCAGTCTTCGGTCAGCGCCTTGCCGCGGGTGATGGTCTCACGGACGCGGTCGACGAGAATTTCCCCGCCTCCGCCCGGCAGGCTTCCCAGCCCGGCCGCCTTCAACCGCTCGAGCACCGTTCGCAGCGGCAGTTTCGCGACCTTCGTGAAGTGATGCAGCTCGGGGGGACTGAAGCCGTGAATGTTGAGCGTCGGGAAGTGGGCCTTGATGTCGCTGAGGTAATCTTCGTACCACTCGAGCGGCAGAGTCGGGTGCATGCCCCCCTGCAGCAGAATCTGGTCGCCGCCAATCTCCAGCGTCTCACGGATCTTCTGGAAGAGTTCCTCTTTCCCGAGGACGTATGCTTCGCTGTGCTTCAGCGGGCGGTAGAACGCACAGAAGTCGCAGACGGCCGCACAAACGTTGGTGTAGTTGATGTTGCGGTCGATGTTGTACGTGCGGTGCGGCTCGGGATGGAGCCGCTGAGTCACGGCATGGGCGGCCGCACCGATGGCGGTGAGATCGTGACTTTCTATCAGGGCCAGCCCTTCGGCCGGGGTGAGGCGCTCGCCGGCGACGGCTTTATCGAGAATGGAAGTGATCGAGTTATCAGTCATGGAGGGACAATCAGCAGGACGCGGTCGACCGGCGGAGTATAGGGGGCCTGAAACGGGCCCGCACCCATCGGCCGCCTGGCTGTCTGCGGCTGCGCGGGCGTGCCGCCGGACCCGCGGCATCACGTCGTCGGCGCCAGCGGGCGTTTCGAGAATAACCGCCCGATCGCGATCGACTTAACCCCCGCCGCGGCGGGTTCCCCAACAGTCCATCAGCCCGGCGATCTGCGCGGATGGCCGGGCTGATGGGAAGTGATGGGCGGCGGTTGCCGGCCTACTTGATCAACTTCCGGTAGATGATGAACCTCCGGAAATCGAACGTCCCGGGCTGTCCGTCGGTCGGATCGGGGTCGTCGTATGCCTGTTCCAGGCGGGACATATCGACGACGGCGAATGTTCGCCGCATCGGAATGTCTTCCGCCTGGGCGCCGATCTGCACGTAGCCCTGAGTGCCGGCGAAGGGCGGCTGATGCGCCTCGAAGTACCCGATGGTGGCCCAGACGAAGAACACGTTGCTGCGCGTGGTGGTGCGATTGTGAATCTTTGCCAGCAGCCGGTTGCGGGAGTGGTAATCGACGGCGTCTGTCCCGACATCGGCGAAGGTGCGTGCTTCAAACAGGCCGTGCGGCTGGGTGTCGACAATCGTGTCCATATCGGTGTCTTCACCATCGCGACGCGAGCGGAGAATCGTCTGCGAAATGCTGAGATCGCCGGAGCCATCGATGTGGCCAAGCGGGCGGAAGGGAACCGCATTCACGTTGCCGGGAATGCTGATGCCGGTGGTGACGGGATCCACTCCGAGAAACGGATCAGCCTGATCGCGGAAGCCCCGCATTTCCAGATACCAGTTGCGTGGATCGGTCGCGGGTTCCAGGGGGTCCTGCGTCAGCCGCCACGGATTTCCGCTGCCATCCTCGGGATAGCTCAGCGGGTCCATATGGACCGGATCATCGAGCAGGCCGGCCATGACCTGTTCGTGGCGAATCATGTTCAGGTTGAGTTTGCCGGGGGTGCGGCCATTGAACGCGACGCGCTGTTTGGCCAGCTCATCCGAGCGGTCGGGCACGGTGAGGAAGTGGAGCAGGCGATACCAGCGATTGCGGTAGTGCTTCTGCACCTCGATCTGGGTGGGGGCGAATCCGTTGTATCCCGTGCTCTGGGTGCTGAGGGCCAGCAGGTTGGCGCCGGGGAGCGCCTCGGGGTGGAGGAACCGGACCGCCGCCGTGCGATGGCCCGACATGCGTCCGTTGACGTTAATCAGATTCTTGGTGGGGCCGCCGGCGCGAAACATCCTGGCCTCGCCCGTGGTGTCATTGATGCCGGCCGACGTGCGGTCCAGCCGTTCGTTGTACAAGCCCAGCGGATCGGTGGCGGCCGGTGCGTAGCCATACAGCGGAATGGAGAGCAGGTCGATGACGGAGGCGAAATCGCGGTCGAAATGGGGCTGCCAGTAGTTGAAGTTGGCGCCGGCGGCGATGCCCGAGTTCTGCTTCAGCGACGAGCCGACTTCCAGCAGCGGCAGCGTGTGCTGGCGGATGTTGGGGGGCATCGCCATCGGATTCGGGTCCTGGTACATCTCCGTCCGCGGGTAGAACGGCTCGCGCCGCTCGTAGCTGCGGACGTTCTGCAGCAGCTGCTCGGTGGTCTGCATCGTGTCGACGATGTTGAACACCTGCACCGGCACGTCCGGCATCCGGTCGACTTCAATCCAGGGATTGCCGTCGAGACCGACTCCATCGGTGACTGTGGCGCCGCTGTTGAGCAGCCGGCGTTCGAGGACGATCGTGACGTTGTCGATGATCTCGTTCGTTGAATCGCCGTTTTCGAGACCGACGTCGGTGTAATTCAGCAGCGATGTCAGTTCGTTGAACTGAGCGTTGGCGGTTGTGTCGCCGTTTGGCAGGTACCGGCCGACATGCGACGCGGCCGGCGATAGTGTTCCGTTCGCAAACAGGTCGAGGTCGCACAACGGGGGGGGATAATCGGCGTACGTGTTGGCGGATGTGGGCGGTGAGGGATCAGGCAGATTCGGAACAATCGCGTCGAACGTTCCGGTGGTGTCGTAGTCCACGCGGAAGTCGCTGGTGCGGTACTGGTTGGCGGCAAACCGGTTGGTGCCGTCCTGGCTGGCGATCAGGTACGTGTCGCCTGGCTCGACGGCGCCGACCGTTCCGGTATTGGGAGAGGTGTAAACGCCATCCCGCAGCACGGCGAACCGCGACTGCGCCGTTGCGACGGCCCCGGATGGAATGCGGCGGATCCGCCATTCCGCGTTCTGGATCGACACATGGAACGGGCTGGCGTTCTTCAACTCGACGAACAGATGGTAGCGCTGATGGCCGTCCGCATCGTTCGCTTCCGTTCGCGGATCGTCCGACGTCACCGGCGGCGTGCGGATCGCCAGCACTTCGCTGAGCGTGAGCTGCGCGGCTTCCACTCCGTAGACGGTCTGGAAGTCGGTCGAGATGTCCCAGCCATCGGCCAGGTTCTCATCGTACCGGAACTCGGTGATGACGTTGTCGCGGTCGAGGGCGTCGACCACATTCACCGCGAACTGCGCCATTTCACGAATGCGGTCGCGGGCTTCGATCTGCGTTTGAGCGTTGCCGCTGAGGACTTCGTAGTGGTCGTCCTCGCGGCCGGCCGCCATTTCCGGGGGGAGGTCGGCGAACAGCTGCGTGGGATCGGTGTAGTCGGTTCCATCCTTGCCGCCGCTGACGACCCACAGCAGCGTGAAGATGTCGCGGGCGAGCGTCTGGCGGTCGTGCCGGGCCCACCATTCCGCATTGGCAGGGTCGGTTCCGATCGTGCTGAAGTCAGGCGCGGCGGCCGGCAGCGTGATGTTGTCGGTCGGGCCGAACGTCGGATGCGGCACGAGGTCGCGATAGATCGGATTGCCTCGGGCATCGATGCCGGTCAGCAGCTTGTTGATGTTCAGCGGGAACTGCGGCCGGGAGCGACCGTCCTTGAAGTTGGGCGGGCTGTCGAGGTTGCCGATCGACGTGGCGAGCAACTGGCGAACAACCGGCCGAAGAGGATCTTCGGGGGAAGTCGTCTGGTACGCGGGCACCCGCATGGCGCCGCCGAATTCCGGGGGGAAACGCGCAATCGATTCGCCGTCCCAGACATTGAACTCCCACGGCCGTGCGCGCGGGTACAGGGCGAACTCATTCCGGTCCCACGAATCGGTGGTGAACATTTTCCGGTTCGCTTCGGCGCCGTTGTGGCCGTTGATGGCTCCCGTGGGGGTGGGCGAGTCGCGGAAGTTCAGCGGCGCCAGATCGCGCAGCCGGGAGAACTCGCCTGAGAGTGCGAAATCGGTCCGCGACAGCTGCAGGGCGGCGTTTTCCGAGGGGGCGAACGGCGCATCGGCCGGGTTGGCCTGCGATTCAATGGCGACGTGTTCGTCGTCTTCGTCGTAGGTGCTCAAATCGGTGACGGCGGTGGCTTCGTTCTGCAGGCTGCCGGCGGCAATGCCGGCCTGGCTGTAGGGGCGGGGGCCGGCAGCCGGCGCGTTGAACAGGTAGTTATGATCGTTCCAGTGCCCGCTGCGATAGTCGGGCCAGCGCGACGGGTTGTCGGCGATTGGATTGTGCAGCAGACGAGTGGCCCCGGGGCCGCCGGCCGCCGCCGACAGATACGACATGCCAGCGCCATTGAGCGGCAGCGGGTGGACGCTGGCGGGCGTGGCGACGTTCGTCGCCTGGACGGCCGTGCCGGTGCTGTAGTCGACGAGCGTGTTGGCGGGGTTGAAACTCTGGCCGCCGGTGGTCAGCAGGTCGTGATCATCGTCGCTCACACGGAGCTGCGCGAGGGTGGGAGTCGCAATGGTGTTCGTGCGGCCGGCCCGCGGCAGCGTGGAGACGTTTCCGGCGAGAAACTCGAGGAGGATGTTGGTTTCCCCATGCCGGCCGGCGAGAACCTGGCCGCCGTTGGCGGGGAGCCGGCCGGTCAGCAGAAACATCGCCTCGGCGGCCGATGCGACGTAGCGGCGCAATTCCGGGTTGGGGTTACCGCCGGTGGGGTAAGTGATTCCCATTTCGGCGTACTCGGCCGCCAGCCTCACCCGATCGGCAAGGCTGAGGAAGTCGAGGTTGTCGAACAGGCCGTAACCGAGGTTGATTTCGCCTGGCCCGAGGCCCATGTTCGAGCGGTGCAGCGGCACATACGGCTCGTTGGCGTCGCGGACGCCGTTTCCGTTGAAGTCGAGAAACGGGGGATCGTACGTCGTGTTCAGCGGAGTGTTGACATCCGGGAAGTAAAGCCCGGCGAGGTTGCCGTGGACATTGACGTTGAACAGGCCGTTGGCATCGAGAACCTTGAACGCGACCAGCGGCACGACCTGGCGGCCGTCGGCGAGGTCGATCATCGGCAGGCCGAGATCCATCCAGATCGACTCGTAGATGCCGTCGCCGTCGTTGTCGACATCGTATTCGTAGTAGTTCGATCGCGGCGCCGGGTCGGCGGCGCCCGAGCGTTCGCTGTCGGTCGGGTCGGTGAAGATGCCAAACTCGTTCGAGCGGCCGTTGCGGTCGCGGTCGACATTGAACGGGAAGGGACGGATCAGGCGGCTGGTGTCGCCAGACTGGGCCACTGTGGGGCCGAGAACAAACCGGGGCAGGGTCGACAGGTTGCGGTGACCGGAATGCGGTCGCAGGGACATCGACCGGTAGGCGTTGTTCGTAAACAGAGTGTTGGAGTTGAATGCTCCGCCGGTGAACTCCTGACGCTCGGCCATCAGCAACTGCGGCCGGAAGAAGGACGGAATCACCACCTTGACCGGCACGTTGTTCATAGTGTCGGCGTCGGGAAGGCTGACCGTGGTTTCGGAGGCGAGAAACAGATTGGCGAGATCGGGATAGGTGTATCCGGCGGCGTTGTTGAGAGCCCCGGTGACCGCGTACGCATTGTTGACGCCGTAAGACAGGCTGTTGAAGGCGTCGTTTCGCGCGTTGTTCTGGGCGACCCGGCTGAGATTCAGCCGGAAGCCGTTCGCCGCGTTCGGCGTGTAGACGCGTGTGCCCGATTCATTGAACCGATAGGCGATGTGGTCGGGGACGCCGTTGGAATCGAGATCGTCGGCGATGCCATCGCCGTCGTAATCCATGGCGTAGCAGTCGGCGACGCCGTTCCCGTCTTCGTCGGCCTCGACCAGCCGCATGCCGCCGCCGGCGTACAGGCTGTCCATCATCGGGCGCAGGTTGCCGTCGATGGGGCCGACGATGGTGGACAACATCGAGTAGCGTCCGCCCCAGAGGGCGCTTTCCTCGAACTGCGATCGCGTTCCGACGATGAGCTGCTCGAACGCGAGGTTGAACGGCTCTTCGGGGTTCAACAGTCCGCGAGAATCATCGGCCTCGGCGTAGCTGCGGGCGGCGAGCTGGGCCTGGTCGGTGAAGCCGAAAAAGAAGAAGCCCAGGAACACCATCGTCGACAGCAGGGTCAACACGATGATGATGACGGCCCCGCCGGATCGCGGATGGGCCCCGGCGAGGCGAGGGACGCGGGTGCGCTGGAGAGCGTGAAGTGATTGCATGCCGACACTCCTGGGGGCGGCCGCGATGGCGGACGTCGCCGAAACAGCCGGCCGCTGCAGGCGAAATGCTGCGGGGCAGGCTGACCTGTGAATTCTCGTGATGTGGACTGTGTGACTCGTCGGGCGGACGACTCGGCCGGGTCTGCGGAGCGAGCTCCGCGGGAGGGAGTTAATCGACAAACGAATGGACGATGGACACCTGCCGCGGGGCGCCGCTGGCAGGGTCGCGATAGCGGCAGGTGATGCGGATCATCTGCAGCGGCACGCGGTTGTCGAAGCACTTCCAGATGACGTTGCCGTCGTAAATGACATGGCCGGGCTTGCGGAGCCATTCCGGACGCCGGCTCCCCGAACGGGGGTCGGCCGATGTGTCGATGTAGCCAATCACCTTGTAGTAGTACGACCAGTCGTCCGTTCTCTCGAGGCCGACGCGGCCATCGCCATTGACGTCTTCATCCGAGAAGCCGTCGCCATCGTCGTCGGCCGCGATGCGGCCATCGTGGTTGAGGTCTTCGTAGTGATCGACGACGCCGTTGCCGTTCCGGTCGATTTCGTTCGGATCGAGGGCGTTGTTGCCGTTGATGTCTTCGCCGGGGTCAAGAAGTCCGTTGCCGTTGGCGTCTTCACCGTTGATGCTGGGATCGCCACTGACGTCGAAGGTGTTGTTGTAGTTCGGGTCTTCGGCGACGCCGGGGAAGATGTAGTGCCCGGCGTACATGCCCCAGTTGGGCGCCCATTCGCTGCCCACGCGGCCGCGATGGAGCACGTTCGCGCCGCTGCCGCCAAACCGGTAGAGGGCATAAGGGGCCGTGCAGCTGCGCTGCGCCCGGATGGGGGCGTACGCCCCGACATCGGCCAGGGGATGCCAGGTGTCGTAGACGCGGTTGACGAAGCCCGTGCCGACATTGCGGGGGCCGTAGGTGACGTTCTGGTTGTTGGCCTGCCGGAAATGCCCGAGCCCGCTGAAATACGGGGCCGCCGCCACGCCCGGGTGCGTCGAATCGTGTCCGATGTGGGTGAAGATGCCGGGCAGGGTGTCGAAGACTCCGTTGCCGTTGGTGTCCTCCCAGGCATCGAGCGTGCCGTTGCCGTTGATGTCGGTTTCGGTGAACCCGTCGTCCCAGACTTCGATGTCGAACGCTTCGACGTTGGAAATCAGCAGGTCTTCGCCGGTGCGGGGACCATCGGAATAGATGTCCACAATGCCGTTCCGGTCGAAGTCGTCCCAGCCATTGGCATAGGCTCTGAGGAACGGGTTATCGACGCCAGCCACGCCATCCTGCGGGACGATCCCCGGATAGCCGAACGCTGTGCCGGTGTTCGAACTTGAGGTTTCTCCGTGGGTGAAGCGCCCGATGAAGCCGAAGTTTGTTCCCGGCGTGACGGCCGATGTGCTTTGGGCGGGCAAGCCCGCGGGCGACAGTGCAGTCAGCAGGAATTCCATCGGCTGTCCGCCCAGCGATTTGGCCGGGGCGGTGATGGGCAGCCGCGACAGCGACGGCCGATGACCGAACCGGTGCTGCGGCAGCGCGATGGGGAATTCGGTTCCCCCCGGATGGTTGAGCAGGGAATCGATGCCGTTGAACACCAGTTCGTAGCGATCGGCCGGGAAGGGGTCGAGCGCGTTGTTGTTGTTCACATCGTTCCAGTGGTTGAACGCCGAGTAGTCGAAGTCGCTCCAGAAATCGGCGCGACCGGGCGTGGACCCGAAGGCGTCGAGCGTGCTGCCGGGCTGTAAAGCGGCCGAGTAATCGCTGTAGACGGGGACCGGTTCGGAGCCCGAAGCATCGAGCCGCATGAACTTGCGGTTTGCCAGGTGGGGATTGCCGGCCGAATTGACGTACACGCTGCTGCCATTGACGCCGATGCCGGGCTGCGAGGAATAGGAATCGGGCGGGATGGGGAATCCGCTTCCGCCCAGCGTGTTGACATTGATCGGCGTCGGCGGATCGCGCAGCAGCAGCACCCGGCGGTAAAGATTTCCGTTCCGGACGAAGTACACGACCTCGGCGGCCGATGACTGACCGAGGTTGTCGCCGACCGTGCCGTCGTCGTAATCGGGCTGGTTCAGGTCGGCGTCCTGGCCGAGGTCGGCGTCGTCGGCGGTGTTGTTGGCGTTGTCATCCGGGAATGGTTGTCCGCTGGTGAATGGCCGGCCCAGGCGCTGCGCCCGCCCGCGCAGGGTGGCGACTTCCTTGTCGCGCACGCGGATGGTCTGGTTGATGGTGAACTGCAGGACGTTGTTGACGGGGTTTTCAGGGTCGTTGATGGAGCAGTAGAAGAAGCCCTGCTGGTTGGGGTCGACGGGCCAGTTGACGTTCAGGGGGACGATGCCGTGCACGCCGGGCGTGCCGGGCTGGCGGAACGTCATCTTGTTGAGGTCGTTCCGCAGGATGGTGTCGAGATTGCGGGCGCGCTGGTCGTTCTGAATCAGCGACTGCTGCTTCCGCATGATGCCCACGGTGTCGCCGAAAATGCGGGCGAACAGCAGCAGCATGAGGACGACGAGGCCGGTCGCCACCAGCATTTCGATCAGCGTGAACCCTGCCTGACGGGAGGCGGGCCGTCCGGCAGCGCGCCGCGGCGGGAACGGTCGATGACGCATGGAGAGGCTCACAGTTCAAAGACCTCGACGATGCCGCGCATGAACATGAGCCGGCCAGGATTGATCCGATGCTGGATCGGGATCTTCTGGTCGAACGTGACCGTGACCGGGCTGGTCGTGCCGGAAACTCCCAGAACCCGATACCACCGGGCATGGTAGGCGTCGAGCACGTAGTTCCCTTCGCGGATCAACGGGATTGGCTCATTGGCCGCCCATGTGACAATGGCCTGATCGGCGATGCCGGTCGCGAAGTTCGCGGAATAGACGTGCTCGTCGTCCGGGGTGAAGGACCGCTTCGCAAAAATGGCCACCGTGACATTGGCTGCCCCCTGCGGCGTTTTATTGACGGTGGCCAGCCACGAATAACGCTTGTCGACCCGTTCCAGTCGGGCCGGGCCGTCGGGAACAAAACCGGGCGGCAGCGGCTGTCGCCAGCGGACCGTTCGCGTCGCCGGGTCGATCGCCGGGTTCACATCGACCGACTGCAGTATGCGGCTCGCGCTGATCGAGCCTTCGGCGCTGGTGAACACAATGCGGAGATCGCCGGGGCTCGCCTCGGTGAACACGGTGAGGTCGACGGTGGACGGGAAGACGGCCGAACGGTTGCCGGGCAGGCCGCCGACGGGGGCCACGCTGTCGACGATGTTGGAGATTTCCACGGTCCAGGTATCGCCGTTCATCCCGATCCCTTCGGCCAGCGCGAGGGCGTTGGTCGCACTCGACAGGTCGGTCAGTCCGCCATTCACGCGAAGCAGTCGGTGATTGGCCCGGGTGACCTGCCGCGTCGTGCCGAGATCGGTATAGGTCGTCGGCGCCACGGGGCCGCCGAGTCCATCAATGGACCGGTACCCGAAGTCGTTGGCCGATGTTGTGGCGGCGTTCAGGCTGAAGCCAGAGGCGAACATCTGCCAGCCAAGCGGATCGATGACGTAATTCAGCCCGTCGTAAACCACGCCATTGAGGGCAATCGGCTGGAACGGCGCCAGGGAGACGGGATAGCCCGGGTAGGCGACCTGGCGGCCATCAGCCAGCCATTCCGCGCCGCCGTCGAAAATCATGCTGGAGTGCACCCAGGCCGGCTCGACCGACCCGGACGTGCCGGGCGTCTGGCAGACAAACCACAGATTCGGCGTCGGCTGGGCGCTCCCCGGCTTGCGGGGCGGAACAACGATTTCACCCGCCAGATAGGCCGTGTTCGGTTCCCAGAAACCACGGAACTGGGGGCGCGACCCCGCAGCCGGCAGTCGGGGAAACGTCGACTGGTTCATCAGTCCGAATCGGAACGCCGCGCCGGTGGTGAGCGAGGCGTGGCTGACATACTCGGTCCGCAGCGCCTGCTGCACATTCTGTTTCAGCAGCCGCGAATTCGTGAGCTGGGTCGCCTGGATCGACCGCAGCACGGCCAGCGGAAACATGGTGATGACCGACACGATGCCGACGCTCATGATCAGCAGTGCCATCAGCACTTCTGTCAGCGTGGCACCCGTGCGAGCCTGGCCGGAAACGGACAGGCGACTGGCTGGCGAACGGGAGATCATCGGACCTCCTTGCCGGCCAGGGCGTTCCGAAACGGCAGCAGCGGAGCGACGCTCGTATCCAGCCGCTGGCTGTTGAAGCCGCCGCTGGCGTAGGCGTCGAAAATCACCGGCTGGCTGCTGGCGTTGTATTCGTAAACGAACACATCCGATGTGGAGAGGCGTCCCGAATTCATGAACACGGAAACGACTTTCTGCGTCGTCTTGGGGTTCGCGAGAACGTAGGGATAGGTGTAAGGCGGCACGCGCACGGCTGGGGGGGCCGGCGAGTCTTCGGGATGCGGCGGATTCGGCGGCAGCCGGGCTGCGTCGGCGTCCTCGAGGGTGGACACCGTCAGATGCAGCACGCCAATCGACGCCGCCAGCTGACCGCCGAAAGTCCCCTGGGGCGTGAACATGACATCCATCCGATCCACAGGGAGCTCCCACTTCGCCGTGCTGGCGTTGTAGCCCGGGCGCCAGCTGTCCGGGATGATGGAGGCATCGAAGTCGATCACGATGCCGCGCGGCAGGGCGATCGGGTCGTCGTCTTCAAGAACGGTGGGCCCCAGTTCGACGCGGTAATCGAGCGGCTCGTTGATGCCCCCCGCGGTATTCAGCACCGGGCGGCCGAGCGTCATCGTCGCCTGGGGCGTGGGAGTCAGCTGGGCGACGACGTTGACGATGGGATACCAGTAGCCGCTGCCGCGGGGGATTTCGCAGCGAAGTCCGTGCGTCTGAGCGGTGGCGGCCGACAGCGCCTGCGAGTTGACCAGGTAGAACCATTCGATTGCGGTCTGCGTTGAGGCCGACAGCGTGAGGCGGGCCGTGGAGTTCAGTACAACGAATTTGCGTTGCGCCAGCGGCTGGGTGAGGTCGCCATCGTCGTAGCCGGCACTGCCGATGTAGACCACGCTGCTGCAAAGGGTGGGCTTGTTGGCATCGGGCAGGAAGCGGACGCCGCGAGGCAGTTTGTCGTGAATGGCCTTGGACCGGGCGTGTTCGAACCAGCCTTTGATCTGGTTGGAGGCGGCGGAGATCTGGTCGTTCTTGGAGATTCCGCGGAACGCACCGAGGGTCAGCGTCGCCAGGATGATGAAGATCGTCAGCGCGACGAGCATTTCGACGAGGGTGAAGGCCGCGACCGGGGATGCGTTGCATCGAGGCGGGCGGCTGCGGGCGGGTCGCGAGTGGGCCGGAAGGCGAACCATCAGTTCCCTCCGAGGCGTTGCAGGTTGGTGATGTTGTCCGCCGCGGTCGACAGGTCGGTCGATGCGGGGGCCGCGAGACGTTCCGGGCCGGTCGCCGTCGGGGCGCCGAGTCCGAAGTCGCCATCCTCGCCGGCGGAGACGATCAGCGGTTTGAAGAACGTGTCCGGGGTGTGGAACAGGTTTTCGAACGTGGTGACCGCGGCCGCCGTGCGGCTTCCCGGAGGTCCGAAGACCATGTGCAGCGACTTCCGGGTGTCGAACGGATTCTGATTGAAGGAATTCTGGTTGTAGGGACCCCGCAGTAATGGATTCGACAAATCGTCGATCTCCTGTTGCGTCGGGCGTCGTGGCAGGCCGGAGATGAGGGTTTCAGCGAGCGAGAACTGGTCGGTCGTGGGGGTGGTGTCGACGCCGCCGGGGCGAAGCAGACGGGTGGGCGCGTTGTAGAAGCGAAGCATGTTCCCCCAGTCGTCATAGATTTCGGGAATGCCGTCTCCGTCCGAGTCTTTCAGATGCCGTGGATTGATGTCGTCGGCAATCCCCTTGCTGGCCCCGGTCCCTTTGCCTTCCAGCAGGATGAGATACAGCAACTCGCTGCTTTCCGTCTCCGGCTGATGGGCGGACGGATTCCGGGGGACGCCATTCCAGACGCTGGGAGGGGGCGAGCCGAGGAAGTACTTGCGCCACAGCGGGGAGTCGTCGACGTAGCCGGCGGCGGGGTCGGCCGTGCCGTTGAGGCCATGCATGTCGGCGTATCGCTGCGGGAAGGTGCCGCGGTAGCGATCGAGCTTGATGATCGCGATTTTTGAAGCCAGCGGAAGGGAGGCATACGCGCCTCCCAGGGCCTCTGCGTTCGACTGGATGTTGAGCCAGTTCGCTTCGAGATTTCCGGCGGCGAGCAGGTCGGCGCGGGCTTTCTTGCGTTCCTGCTCGGCGAGGTTCTTGTTGAACTCATCGAGGCGGGCCTTCAGCATCGAGTCGAGTTTTTCGATCGTCGTCTGAGTGGCGCCGCGCCGGGCCGCAGCGCCGCCGACGCCGAGGAACGTGATGAGCGTGCCAACGACAATCGCCATGATCGTCACCACGACCAGCAGCTCGATGAGAGAGAAGCCGGCCCGCGGTGGACGGGTTTGACGGGCGGGTTGTCGCATCAGACGTTGTTGCATCACAGTGCCCGGGAACAGGAGGGGACGGGGCGGGCCGAACCTGGGGGCGAATCAGTGAATTTCGCCGTTGGTGAAGTTCGTGATGTTGTCTCGTTCGAGGACGGCCGACTGGCCATCGCGGGTGATGGTGACTGTCGGGGCGGTGATCTTGACGAAAGTCTGGCCGATCTTGACGCCATTCTCCGGGTCGAGGAATCCGCCCCCTTCATAGGTGCCGCCGGCCGTCGGGCCGCAGTACTCGCCATTCAGCCCGGGCGAAATGAGCTGGAAACCATTCGGATTGAACGGCTCCGCTGCCTTGGTGGCGCTTCCGGCGCCTTTGGTGTAAACCCAGCGCAGGGTGTTTGGCAGCACCTCGTCGTCGTCAGTCACGCCGGGGTCCGTATTCCGCCCAAGTGGGCGATAACCGGTGCCGCCGTAGCTGCTGAAATACTGAATCGGCCGTTGCTGGCCGGGGATGGAGTCGATGTATTCGTAGAAGCCGTCGTTATCGAGGTCGATCAGCTGCTTGGAATCGAACTCGTAATACGGGCCCGATCGCGACCCCTGGGCCCCCGCGAGCGACCCGAACGGCGCCGAGGAGACCTTCGAGAAGCCTTTGACCGTCGGGACGCCGCTGTCGCGATCGACCAGGCCCCCCAGGAAGAACACCAGACATTCCGCGCCGTTCAGTCGGTGCGGAGCCTCGATGCCGTTGATGCCATTGATGTCGCGGTCCACTGTGAAGTCATAGTCCTTCCACAACTGCCGCAGGAAGGCCCGGCTGGCACGGATGTCGGCGGCAAGCTCCGGGGGTGCGTTCAGGTTCCAGTCCGTCGCACGCTCGCAGAGGATCATGAAACTGGGCGGCTGGACCCCGAATTCCGCCTCGAAATCCTTGATCGCTTTTTCCAGGTTCTTGATCTCAGAGACGACCGAGGCCACCCGAACACGCCCCATCGCCGACTGCACGCCGCCCAGCAGCAGGCCGGCCAGGATCGCGATGACCGTAATGACGATCAGCAGCTCGATCATCGAAAAGCCGCGACGCCCGCGACCGTGATCGGTGCGGCGATGATCGACAGGGGCCGGGCGAGCGGAGGAGAGGCGACGGGTCATGACGGATTCTCCGGGGGCAACGGACCGGCGGACTCGCGGATCGGCTGACACAGAACCCCGACGGACAACCAGCACAGACCTGTGCGGCTGAAGACGTCCAGTCTCGTCGGGAGTGGCGACATGATCGAAAAAGTGCTGCGAAATGATGCAGTTTGCCCGGAAAGGGCTGCGAGTCGCGCCAGATTTCCGGCACCATATCGCATGTTGCAGAGCGTATGCCAGTCAACGGCTTACGGAGGAATTTGGTCTCCGGCACAGGACTTTATTGACCTCCCAAACTCCCCTCGCGGAGAAAACCGTGCCCGAAATAGAGTGCCGCCGCTTCACAACAGGGATGGACGTCAACGATTCGCGGGGCCAGGACAATGCCGTACCAGGGATGGACCCGGCTGGGAGCGGGCTGTGCCGTTTTGCTGGCCGTCGTCGTGGGTTGCCGCGGGACACGGCCCCCGGTTCTCGACCACACGGCCGTCGGAATCGTGTACGACACGGCACAGGAGCAGCACCTTCGCAGCGGACGGGCGCTTCCGCTGCTGGAACAGGCCTGGGCACCGTATGTCGATACGCTGGCGGAACCAGCGGCCATCGTGGGCTGGAATGAGGGCGTGTCGACGTGGGAAGTGTTCTTTGCGACCAACCGCGGCGCACAGAAGGGGGCATCAACCGGCCGGGCGGCGTTTGGAAACGACGTCCTGGCGGAGCCGCTTTATGGTCGGGCCGCGGTCACACTCCCCAAACGGGGGCGAGGCGTCGATCCGGCCATGTCGAGGAAGGCCGGGCTGCTGCCGGTGTCGTTCAGGCGACCTGCACCGGAAGAAGTGGTGCAGTTTGAGTCCGTCGCGATCAGTGAGTCGGACGCATTTCTCGACGGGGTCAACGCACAGCTTGAACGGTCGCGGCAGAACGATCTGCTGGTGTTCGTCCACGGGTTCAACGTGGATTTCGATTCGGCCATCATGCGGGCGGCCCAGGTGGCGCTCGATGTGCCGTTCAACGGGGCCGTGGTGGCCTATGCCTGGCCCAGCCAGGGGGGAGTCGCCAACTATCGATCGGATGAGCCGATCAATCAGCGGTCCGTCGAGCCCTTCGGACAATTCCTGCACACGCTCACGGCCGGCGTTCCCGAGGGGACGCGCATCTCGATTCTCGTCCACAGCATGGGGAACCGGATCGTGATGCAGGGCATTCAGCGTCTGCCCGATGAGGACGCGCTCGACCATGTGATCCTGTGCGCCCCGGATGTCGGACTGAGCGATTTTCACGCCTGGGCGCCGGGAGTCGCCTCGCGCTGCCGGCGGGTCACCCTGTACGCCAGCGAAAATGATGCGGCGCTGATCGCCTCCAGGAGCCTGCATGCCGAACAGCGGGCCGGCGATGCCCATCCGCCGGTGCTCGCGGCCGGCGTGGAGACCGTCGACTGCTCAACAGTCGATTACACCAGCTTCCTCGGCCACAGCTACTACGGAGCGAACCGCCAGGTCCTGGGGGACCTGTTTCTGCTGCTGAAAGAAGGGAAGGGAGCCGCGCAGCGGCCGCATTTGTCGAAAGAAACGGCCCCGGGAGGCGACTACTGGGTGTTCAGCGGGAACTCGCCCAACATCCTCGTCACGTGGCATTTCGACGAGGCTGACGCGGCGAAGTGATCGCCGCTCTGCTGGCAACGGGTCAACAACCCGGCGCCATGCGCACCCCTCGTTTCTCTCCATGACTCCTTGTTCAATTTTTTCGAGGAACAGAATCGGGCTTTCTCCGTGAGGTCAGCCGTTCGGTTGATCGAAAGAAATGCACAAGGAGGAAAAGAGGTAAAGGAGAACGTGTGGTGGTTGCCGCGCGAGAAGGGCTCATCGCTCCGGGCGCTGACGCTTCCGGCTCAGAGTCCTTCCACTTCCCAGCCCTTGCGGTACTGCCGGCGGATGTACTGGTCGGCCGTCGGGAGGCCTGTCGCCTTCAGGTTCACGCTGTCCCACTCGATGGTCGCGCCGGCACGAAACGCCACATTGCCGAGCAGCACCGTTTCCGTCAGCGGGCCGGAATAAGAGAACGGGCAGCCCGTCTGGCCGCCGTTGGCGATGGCGCTCGTCCACTCCTGGTAGTGATTGTGGTCTTCCAGTTCGGGCCACTTGTAGCCGGCGAAATCAGCGACCGGGAACAGCTCCGGCATCTTCGGGAAGCCGACGAACAGGTTCCCCTTTTCGCCACAGTACAGAACGCCGTTGGTGTCGTTCTTCCAGTCGGCCGGCGCGAGGAAGATTTCCCGCGGCGGCTGAGCCCCAGCCTCGTACCACGTCACTTTCACGGTCGCCGTTGTGTGCTTTGTCCCAGGGAACTCGTAGTCCACCTTGCAGCTGGTCGGGCCGCTTTCAGGCAGCAGCGGTCCCCCTTCGGCCTTCACGGTCGTCGGGGCCTTGAGTTCCAGAGCGTTGACGACCGGGTCCATGATGTGGCAGCCCATATCGCCCAGCGCTCCGGTGCCGAAATCCCACCAGCCACGCCAGTGGAACGGGTGATACAGCTTCGCAACGAACGGCCGTTCCGGGGCGACGCCGAGAAACATGTCCCAGTTGAGATTCGCCGGCGGCGTGTCGCTGGTGGTCGGCCGCTCGAGCCCCTGTTTCCAGAACGTCCCCGGCCGATCGGTCCAGCAGTGCACTTCCGACACCTTGCCGATCACGCCGTCGCGGATCGCCTGCACGGCCAGCTTGAGGCGCTTGGTCGCATGATGCTGGGTACCCATCTGGGTGACGACGCCCGCCTCGGCCGCCGCCTGTGTCAGCACGCGGGCTTCGTGGATGGAATGGGTCAGCGGTTTCTGCGTGTAGCAGTGCTTTTTCAGTTTGAGGGCCGTCAGCGTGATCGGCGCGTGCATGTGGTCGGGCGTGGAGACCGTGACGGCATCGATCCCCGGCAGGTCGAACACCTGTCGCCAGTCCTGAAACTTCTTCGCGTCCGGGTATTTCTTGCCCGCGATCTCCAGCCGCTCAAGATCGACATCGCACAGGGCGACGATGTTGTGCCCCTCGGAAACCTCTTTGAGATCGCTGGCCCCTTTGCCGCCGACTCCGATGCAGGCGATGTTGACCTTCGAGTTGGCCATCGCGCGGCCGACTGTTGGAAACGCGAACGGGGCGAGAGCAGCGGCGGAAGCGCCAAGGAACTGACGTCGAGTCGGGCGGGGGAGTGGCATGGGAGGCAGAACCGAAAGGGGTGAGCGGCCGGCGCTCGCCGCCGGCCGATGTTCGAGGTGTGTCACTCGCAATGTGGACCCGCGATGGTAACGGCCCGGCCCGCTTGCGAAAGTGATCCGCCATCAACCGGACATTGGAGCAAAGCATGCCGACTGAACTGACCATCCGACGTGCGGCCGAGGCCGACCTGCCCGTGGTGCTGGACCTCGTCCGCGGGCTGGCGCGCTACGAAAAGCTGGAAAACCAGTTCGTTGCGATGGCCGACGATTTCCGGGCCGCCCTGTTTGGACCCGTACCGCACGCGGAAGTCTGGCTCGGCTTCAGCGGTGAGACGGCTGTCGGCTACGTGACGTTTTTTCACACGTTTTCGACGTTTCTCGGCAAGCCGGGCCTGTACCTCGAAGACCTCTACGTCGACGAGCAGCACCGTGGCCAGGGCTTTGGCTCACAACTCTTCCGGTTCGTGGCCAGGCTGGCAAACGAACGCGGGTGCGGGCGGATGGAATGGTCGGCCCTCGACTGGAACGAACCGGCCCTGAACTTCTACGCCAGCATGGGGGCGAAAGTTCTCGACGACTGGCGACTGCTGCGGCTGGACGGCGAGCGGCTTGAAGCGTTCCAGTAGGGCCGGCTGTGCCGGCCGCGTTGGTGATGTGCGGCCACAACTGTTTGCAGGACCAACCCCATTTGTCGGCCGGTGAAACCGGCCCTACGGCTCTGCCTCGGCAACATTCGGCACTGGCTGCAAGCAGACCAGCGGCACCGTCGACACCGCGACCATCGGCACCCGGCGGATCGACTTCGCGGTCTGCTCGAGAAGTTTCTGGAACTCCACGACTAGCCCAGTTCAGCCTCGAGACTTTGAATGTGTTCAAGGAAGCTAAATGCGATGACCTCGCCCAATCGTACGGGAACCGCGTTCCCAATGAGGCGACCCAAGTTGCTGAACGTAACCTTTTCGTTCTCTCGCAAGAATCGGTAGCTTTCGGGGAATGTCTGCAAGATCGCAGCTTCCCGAAGGGTGATCGCTCGATCCTGCTCCGGATGGCCGAAGCGTCCGTTTCCGTATCCGAAGCACTGAGTCGTGATCGTGGGAGCAGGCCCATCCCATTCCATCCGACCGTAGACGCTTGGATAAGTCTCCCCCGTCTTCTTTTGGTGACAACGCGCTAATAGGCTCTTGTCCCAATCTCGCCACGTTCCTCCCGGGGCAGAAGCGCGAATCCGTTTCAGATTCAACTCGCTTAGCTTGCAGGCCGCGTGCAGTTGGTCTTTCGGATCGACGTCGCCCGCATCGAGCGGCTTCAGATGAGCTATGGCCTGTCGGACGGTGCGAGCCGAATTTTGCTCGATATGCGGCGGTCTGGTCAGCTGAATGGGGCCCAGACGGGATGCGAGCAACACCAGACGCTTTCGAGTTTGGGGAACCCCGAAGTCGGCACACTCAATAACTTCGTGCCAGATTTCATAGCCCGATAACGCGTCGCAGAACTCGTCGAAGATGGGGTGATCGAGTAACTGCGCGACGTTCTCCATTGTGACAAAATGCGGTTGCGATTCCTTAACCAGCCGCCCGAATGCCCCCACCAGATCCCACTTGTGAGCCTCGACGACGCGAGACTTACGAGCGCTGCGAGCGTAGGTGGAGAAGGGCTGGCACGGGGCGCACCCTGCCAGCATCGTGAATCCCTCCTTGGCCCACAGGTCAGCCAGTTGGCTCCCCGTTAGCTCGGCAACGTCTTGGAGTACGAATTGCGCTGAGTTGTTGACCTCGTAAGGAAAATGACACTGAGAATCGACGTCAACGCCTGCGACCACTCGGACCCCCCCGCGCTGAAGCCCGTGAGTTAAGCCGCCAAGCCCGCAGAATAAATCGATGCAACTAATCATGGGACGAGCGGTACAGCCGGGCGGCTGGCGGGCACGAGGAACTCGTGAGTGTCAATGTACGTTCGAAAGGAGCTGAGCACTTCGCGAAGATACTTGACCGTACGGTCTTTGACATCCCGAAGATCCACGACCGTCACACCATCCCCGCACTCCCTGAACGAAATAGAGCCGTGCGCTAGCCGGTTTCGGAAGTCCTTAACTAGCTCGAGGGAATTCTTGTCGTCGCGAAGCTTTCGCTTTGCATCCTTGAGAATGGGCTGGGGGACATTCAGGCGACACCCGATCCGGCGGCTAATCGACTCGATCTCGGTCGTGTCCCAGTTTCCGCCGCCTCCGAATTCGAAGGCCCACTTCTGCAGTGCCCCCCCGCCGATGAGGTAATCACAGAACTGGATCGCCGAATCGAGACGCTTATCAACATTCAAGGGAATGTGCGTTCGTGCTGTTGCTCGAACCCATTCTTTCTTCAAGGCATCACAAAGGTCCCCTGGCTTCCACCTCGAGTGTCCCGCCGTTGCCTCGACAACGGCTTCAATGCACCAAGTCACCGTAGCTTCGACCAGGTTGTACAGTTGGAGGTACACCGAAGAGTAGAGGATCTTCTGCTGGTCAGCGGTAATTGTCGTGCCGCCGATCTTGGGCGGGCCCGTTCGAGCCTGTCTCTCGAGCGCATCAAGGAGGTCGAGATACGTTTCGATCTCCTGCAGCCGTTCGTTGAACGCATCGGTCAGCGGGTCCATTCATGACCCCGTTAGCCGACTTCGGACAAACTCAATCCTGCCGCGCAGTCGCCTGATCGCATTGGCGCCGTCGCTGCCGGTCACCTCGGAGAAGGCAACCGAGCTGATCCAATCTTGCACGGAGACGTCGCTCTCAGGATCAGCAAGTGAAGGGTCCTCTTTCAGCGCCAAGTAACTACCGATCGCGATTGCTTCGAATCTTGCCCGAGGCGTGGCGGTGCCGTCTGCGGTCCTTCGGAATCCGAAAGGAAAAACCCGCTTGATGAACTCGAGAGTGTCTTTGAATCGACGCCGATACTCGTCGACCAGCGCAGGATTCTTTGCGAACTCTTCGTTCATTTTCTTCGCGTATGCGAACAAAAACTCCGAGACGCGGTCACGATAGCCGTCCAATCCGTCGCTGTACGCAAAGAACCGCGTGACCAATTCCTCACGCTCTCTGAGCTGGACGCTCTTCTCGGGCAAGGGTGCCAGTTCGACGAAGACGCGGTCTACAGCCAGTTCGATGACTAAGTCGAGGAAACGCCCACCGAGAGCCCCCCGTCGAACCTCCGCTTTGTTCGCCACCTTGCTCCCAGTGTTGATCCGTTCGAACAGGTCGAAGCGAGCCTGTTCGTCCGCGTGCTCGTTCAAGACGATGCCTCGAATCGATCGATTCTTGATTTTTCTTTGACGGGATTCCGGCAAGTCGTCGAAGCTCAACCCCTCCAGCTCGGTCAACTCGTCCAAAGGACCGAGGACGAAGCCCTTCAAAATGAAGTCTCGGATCGTCCGGAGGCGCTGCGAGCCGTCGACGATCTCCAACTTGCCCGTGGCGGGACTTTCCCAGAAAAACAGGAATGGAATGGGCAATCCCATCAGTAGTGACTCGATGAACCGCGATTTCCTCGAGTCTTCCCAGGTGAACTCTCGCTGGTAGCCGGGGATCTCGAAGTCCCCGTTGTCCATCTTCTGAGCAAGTAATTCCACCGAGTACTCTGTCAGAAAGAATTCGATTCGCTTGGATTCTTCAACGATCTGCGCTTCGGCAGCCTGAACATGTTCGGCTGTAACCGGAATCGGAAGTCGTTGTTGCTCGTTCGGCATGGCGTCGGTTCCTCGACACTCGGTCCCCGAGCGGACGCGCAGGGTTCGAGAATGCCCCCTGATTGAAACGGAACACACGCGCTAAAGAAAGTCTCTGACTTTCCGCAATGCCTTCGGCAGGCCCCGGGCGGCTGCCGGACGCCGGGTGCCAATGGTAGCAAACTGAGGGCGCCACTGGCCTGCTTGCAGCCAGTGCCGAGCGTTGCCGAGATTTCTTCCCAAGGCGACGTTACCCGGTCACGAAATTAATCGTCTCGAACCCTGCAGCCCGGCAGGCGTCGTAGAGGTCGATCATGTCGCCGAGCGGCACGTCGGATGCGATGTCGAGATTGATCGGACTTTCAGGAGCGTCCTCTGCCAGAGCCCTTAACAGAGCCTTCAGCTGATCGCGGTCCGCGTAGGTCGTGCCATTCATGTCGACGACCGTTCGCCCGGTCTGGTCGAGCTTGAGCAGGAGCTCCACGTTCACCGACCACACGGGGCGTTCCACGGCGGGCGTTGCACTCGCGACGGTTCCCGACGTGGAGGAAAGCTTGGTGGAGAGCAGTTTGTCCGCCGCGAACGAGCCCGCGCCGACGACGAAGAACACCAGCAGGTTGAACACCACATCGATCATCGGCGTCATGCCGCCATAGTCGCGGTCGAGTCCGGCCAGTGAACTGCGGGGAAGACGCATGGAGGGATCAGGGATCAGGGGGTGACGGCGTTGAAGCGGACGGAGGTGACGTTCGCTCGGGCGCTGGCGAGGAGCAGGGGCTCGATGAACTCGTAGCGGGCGGTGCGGTCCCCGCGGATGTGGACGCTGAACTCGCCGGGGGCGCGTTCGGCCCCCTCGCGGATCATCGATTCGATTTCGGCAAGGGTGACAGGGCGGCCGGCGACGCGGTATTGGCCGTCAGTCAGGACGGTGATCGTCAGTCGCTGTGGGTCGACATCGCCCGAGGCCGCCTGGCTCGCGACCGGCAGCGACACCGGGTCATCCGATTGTGCCTGCGAAAAATGCGAGGCGACCAGGAAGAAGACAATCAGGTTAAACACCACGTCGATCATCGCCGTGAGGTTGAAGCCGAGGCCGGAACCGCGGCGGCGGGCGGGAATTCTCATCGGCGCGGCTCCCGCTCGGAAACGACCGGCGGAATGGGAGGCCGGGGCGTTTCGCCGGCGGGCCTGGCCGGTGCGGCTGCCGCGGGACGGGCGCGGGTCACCAGCGCCCGTTTGAGCGGCGCCATGACATGCCCGGCCGTAATCGTGGCTTCCGCCGTCAGTTCATCCACCCGGTTGCGGAAGAACGCGAACGAGCAGACGGCCGGCACGGCGACGACCAGCCCGAAAAAAGTGGTGACGAGGGCTTCGGAGATGGAGGGGGCGAAATCGGCGGGGTTGGGATTGGCCTTTTCGGCGAATTCGGCGAAGGCCTGGATCATGCCCCAGACGGTTCCCATCAGGCCGAGCAGCGGGCCGACCGCCGCGATGACCGTCAGGTATTCCACTTTTCGCAGCAATCGGGCCGATTGCTCGACCGCGGCGTCCTCCATCGCTTTCTCGACGGACGCATACCCAAGGTCGACATCCTGCAGCCCGGTCGCGATGAGGAACCCGAGGAAGCTGGGGTGATCGCGGGTGAGGGCCTCCGCTTCCGCGTACTTTCCGGCGGCGATGAGCTGGTGTGCATTTTCGGCCAGGCCGGCCGGCATCAGCGTGCCGCGGCGGACGGTCAGGATCTGTTCAACGATGAGGGCCACCATGCCCAGGCTGACGAAGATCGTGATGGAGCCGATCAGCCCGCCGGCCCGGAGCAGTTCGCGGAGATTGAGCTGGCCGTTCTGGAAGATGGCGTTGCCGGCGGGGGCGGCGTCGGCGGCCGACACCGGGGCCACGAGCGCCACGAGGACGAGTGCGACCGCGACGAGCAGTGACAGGGGGCGCCTGACCCGATCCATGCAGTTTTCTCCGGAGTTCCGTTCCTTGAAGGGAGTTGATGCTACTACAGAAGCGTGCCGGCGGTCAGGCCGTTTTCGGCGAGCCACGGGTGAGTCGCGAAAAAGTCGCAGTGATGCCGCTGGCCCAAAAACGACGAAATTCCTCCCGGAGCTATTCTTGTCTGGACGATAGTCGTTCAAACGGCTATTGTTTGCACCATGATCAAAGCCGTCCCACCAGCCCCGAAACGCCCGCCGGCGAAGTTCGATTCGCCGGAGCAGGAGGTCTTTCTCGGACTCTGGCGGACTTATGACCGCCTGAAGGCTCTGGAAGACGAACTGTTCGCCCGCGTCGACCTCACCGCCCAGCAGTACAACGTCCTCAGGCTCCTGGGGAACGTGTTCCCGGCTGCCCTGCCGACTCTGGAACTCGCAGGCCGGCTGGTGTCGCGCGCTCCCGACATTACCCGCATGCTCGACAAGCTCGAGCAGCGGGGCTTCATCCGGCGGGAACGACCTCCGGAGGACCGCCGGGTGGTGCATGTGGTGCTCACCGATGCCGGGGCGGCACTGATCGAATCGCTGAGCGAGCCGCTGCGGAAGTGTCATGAAAAGCAGCTCGGGCATCTGTCCCGGGCCGACCTGAAGAGCCTGTCGACGCTGTTGCGCTCGGCCAGGTCCGTCCATGAAGTCGAACAGAGTGTGTGGCGTTAAACGCCGCGAGCAGGTGCGGGGACTGAGAGGCCCCGCATCAGTTGTGAACAAACAGTAATTGCCACCTCACGAGGACTGGAACATGGTTGCACCCAAGACGACCGAAACCGATGTTGTGGTCATTGGCGGCGGGCCAGCCGGGTCGACGATTTCGACGGTCATGGCCGATCGCGGCCTGAAGGTCGACCTGTTCGAGCGCGATGCGTTCCCCCGGTTTCACATTGGCGAGTCGCTGATTCCTGAGACTTACTGGGTGCTCAAGCGGATCGGCATGCTCGACAAGATGAAGAAAAGCGCCTTCGTCAAGAAGTTCAGCGTGCAGTTTGTGAACTCGGCCGGGAAGGAATCGGCCCCGTTTTACTTCCACGACAACAAGCCGCATGAATGCTCGCAGACCTGGCAGGTCATTCGCAGCGAATTTGACACCATGATGCTCGACAACGCCCGCGAGCACGGAGTGAACGTGCATCAGCCGGCCCGGGTGCTGGATGTCATTTTCGAAGGGGATCGCGCGGTCGGGGTGAAGATTCAGGGCGAAGACGGCCAGCCGCGCGAAGTGCGCGCGAAGGTGGTGGTCGATGCCAGCGGTCAGTCGACCATGCTGCAGAACCGCCTGAAGCTGCGGAAATGGGACCCGGTTCTGAACAAGGGAGCGATCTGGACCTATTGGCGCGGCGCCTACCGCGATACGGGACGGGATGAAGGCGCAACCGTCGTCATTCAGACCACCAACAAGCAGGGGTGGTTCTGGTACATCCCGCAGCATGACGACACCATCAGCGTCGGCGTCGTGGGGCCGTTCGATTACCTGTTCAAGGGACGCGGCTCCCACGAGCAGACCTACAACGAAGAAGTCGCTCAGTGCGTGGGCGTGCAGAAACGCATAGAGGGGGCCGAACGCATCACCGGCTACTTCGCGACGAAGGACTACTCGTACCGGTCCAGCCAGGCGGCGGGAGACGGCTGGGTCCTCATCGGCGACGCCTTCGGGTTCCTCGACCCATTGTATTCCTCAGGCGTGTTGCTGGCTCTCAAATCGGGCGAGCTGGCCGGCGACGCCGTGGCCGATGGAATTGCCGCAGGCGACACTTCCGCCGCGATGCTCGGCCGGTGGGGCGAAGACTTCAACAAAGGGGTCGACCGCATGCGGCGACTCGTCTGCGAGTATTACAACGGCTTCAACTTCGGCCGGTTCATCAAGAACTATCCCCACCTGCGGAACACCGTGACCGACCTGTTGATCGGCGACCTGTTCCACGATCGGGTCGACGAGGTGTGGGGGCCGATGGAGACGATGTACGGCGACGAGTCGCAGGAGATTCCCGACTGGGACGATGACGCCCCGGCCGAGGTTGCCGAGAACAAGATGAACGAATGGTTCATCCCGGAAGGGACGCTGCGGTAAGCGGCGTCAAAAAGCCCGGGTTTTCTGAAGCGGATCGCGGCTGGGTTGTCTCAGCCCCGGCTTGCAGGCACGGGAAGAAGCCAAACTTTTTTGAGAGGCGCCGCCAGAAGCCCGGCTTCTGCAATCGAATCGCGGCTGCGATGCGTGTGGCCCGCTCTGCAGATGTGGGAAGAAGCCGGGCTTCTTTTCTGCGCATTGCGGAAGTCCAGTCCAAACAACAACTTGCGTCGACAAGTTGTTGTGCAGCAGAAGCTTGGGTTTGGACAACGGTGGACACCGATGGACACCTCGCCCCTTCTGTGGACGTGATTTTTGGCACATAGTGCCAAGCTGCGAATCAACGCCTCTCCCCAGGGAGAATGTGTCGTGCAGCACGTTGTCAGTCCTTCTCAAAACCCCGAACGTCATCGCGCAGTTTCACCGCAAGCACTGAGGGGGCGATCGCGCTCGCAAGGAACCCTCATCACGATTGCCGAAGCCGATGTCGCGAACGGCCAGATTCTCCTTCCGCGGCGCAAGCGGCGAATCAACCGTCGTCGCGAAGATCGCGGGCTCCCGGATCGTTCGATCATCGAATCGCTCTATCGCGACTACCGATCGGAAGTCGATCGCCAGTGGCCTCAGGTCGTCGGAACCGATCTCCTCCCGACGGATATCGATGGGCACCTGGACCAGATCGTCGATGTCTACGTGCAGAAACATCGCGACGGAAAGATTGACACGACGGGAGTCGAATCGCGTCTGTCCATTCACGGCCTACGACAGGCCGGAATGTTCTATGGGCGGTATTCCTGCGAGCAAAGTCAGGTCACCTCGATCCAGGATCAGCTACGGGTTTCCCTCGAACGTGCGCATGACGATCGAGCTTTTGTTCCATTCGAATTGGTGTTTGCCGACTTCGCTCTCAGTGGCCTGACTGATGATCGTCCCGGATTTGATGGCGTCCGGGAGGCGATGCGGGCAGCGGGACCGGAGATCTCTCTGGTCTACATCTCCGAGTTTCATCGGGCGTCCCGCAGTTACCGTGACTGGGAGGACTTGCACTACCTGGCTCGCCGCAACGGGAGAATTCTCAAGAGCGCGAATGGTGATTTCGATTCGTCCCGGTCGGATGCGGAAGCGCTAATCGCTCGCGGCAGCGCCACAAACGTCGAGGAAAAAGCCCGTCGCGTCGCTCTTGTTCAACGCGGACGTCTCGGCGCCCGGAAACGCGGCACGTCATTGGGGCAGCCGCCATTGGGGTATACGCGGAGACAGGCCCTCGACTCAGACCGCCGACCGCGCGTGAAACGGAATGGACAGCCCATCCAGGAATGGGTCATCGACCCCGTTTCAAAGGTGATCGTCGAGAAGATTTTTCATCTGTTCGCGGTTCAGAAATGGTCCCTTCGCAAGATCGCCGCGGAACTGAATCTCCAGCAGGCCGACGACTCCACATCCTGGAAGTCCGGCACCGTGAAGCGGATCCTGCGTAATGAGATCTATGTGGGCGTCCAGTTTCATGGCCGGCACCAGCAGATCCGCGACCCGCACACGGGGCGTGCGCACATGCTGACAAATCCCAGGTCCAAATGGACGATCATCATCATGCCGCGCCTCAAGCTGATTCCGCCGATGCTCTACAAGACCGCTTGGCGTCGCCTGGCTGAACTGCGGCGAAACAGCAAATTGACCGGTAAGCGGTGGAACCGAAAGGAACGAGATCCCAGGACGCCGTTCGACGGCCTGCAGTCCTGTGCATGTTGTCATCGGCCGATCACACGGTCCCGATCCGGAAAGCACGCACAGTATGCATCGGTGCCCGGCCAGGATCATGTGGGAGGATGCCAACTCCGAACTTCGAAGAGCGTCAGGCTCGTCGAATCCTGTCTGGCAGAGCAACTGATTGGCCGGCTTTTGACCGACGAAATGGCGAGTCTGATCACAACGCTCGCCAATGACCGGCTGCATGTCGCCGCATCCACACAGACCGAGGAGCCCTCCGCGATCCGCATACGCATCGAAAACAGAAAGAAATCGATCCAAAATCTGATGGATGGATTCAAGGAGACGACATCCTCAACAGTCCGTTCGCGCTTGACGGCGGAACTCGAGAAGGAAGAGACGCTCCTCGTCGATGATCGGAAGGCTCTCGAAGCGACTCTTCAGCAGCGCAAACTCGAGCATGTGCAATTGACTGTCGCCGACGTGAAGCAAGCCTTCTCGGATCTGCGAGCGCTCTTTGCCGGAGACGTCCCACTGTCGGCACACATGCTTCGGGAACTGATTGGCGCCCTCCGGATCCACGAAGAACCGTGCGAAGGGCGTCCTGGACGATTCCGCTGGGTGGCATCCTGCACTCCGCAGTGGCGGGAGACCATCTGCAAACTGGTGCCCCAGGAAGTTATTGCCAGCGTCCGCCGAGTCATCGATGGACTTGGCGATCCACTCTGGATCGTGATCGACAATGTCCCCGACTATCAGACAATGGCTCCCTACATTGCTGAGCTCCACAGCCAAGGCCTCACGAAAGTGGCCATCGCCAAGGAAATCGGAAAATCGGTGATGCTGGTGACCGACGCCCTGAATTTTCACTTCCAGGGCCAGGTTCGACAGCCGCGATCGCAACGTCCGACACCCACGCCGCGACCGCGGCGCACAACGGTGGGCTACCGGGACATCGCAGAGGAGGTCCTGCGGCTGCGGGAAAGCAGTTCAACTGTAGCCGGGGACTCATCGATCGTGCGTATCGATTTGCGCGTCAGCAAGCCACAGCGAGCGGGAGTGAGGTGGCCGCCCCCTTGAAGCGCGTTGCCCAACTTCCAAGAGAGGTGCTCGATGTGATCCGGGAGCTGGCTCCGACCAAAATGACTTCTGCCGAGATCGCCCGACAGGCCAACTGCAGCCACCAGACGGTGGTCCGTTACCGGACAAAATTCCGGCGATCAACGGCGTAAACGCCATTTCAGAACCACTTCCCGAGAAAGCCGAAGGCGTGCGATGTCGCACGCCTTCTTCATTTTCAGAGGGAAAGGCCATGTGTCACAGGAATCAAATGCCACAACCGAGATCACTTCCCGAGGCGCAACTCCGTCAACCAGCCAGCCACGGAGTCCAGAAGCCGCTCGACGAATTCGTCGACGGACTCGCGACTCTTGTCGCTCGGTGGTGGGTCCAAAGACCCGCAGCTCGAGCCGCGAGAGGTCAACTGACGCATCCAGCGTCCTCCAGCCGGTCGCAACCTTCGCAAACCTTGAAAGACTGAACCATGGCCGGCCTTGCGCCGGCCATGTTTTCTTTAGCTGCTACCAAGATGGGACTCGCTTGATGACAGCAGAGTTTCGGCATCGCTTGAAACGATCGCATCGATTCACGACGGATGGCGTTCAATGCGACAACGAGCTTTGTCATTGTGTACCCATCACCCGGGATCACAATACGACTCGCCGGCAGATTCTCGAACTGCTCGGATGGATCGTCATTAGCTTCTGCACTTCAGGCTGGCGGTACGCCCGCGAGTCAGCCCCGCAAGTCATGCCTGCTCGCTCCCGAAATCGGTCGAAGGTGAAATCGTGGCGGGAGGTGAACCCGATGGCCCGAGTGCCGTTGCAAACGAACCCCAGCAATCCCGGTTCGTGGAAGCCGCTTGCGTGTGAACATTAGGAGCCAATTGTCTCCGCGATGCTCCTCGGCCGGGACGACGCACTTCTCGCTTGTCGGGGGGTTCCCGCTGAACTCGACATTCGCCCCCAGAATCGACGTCACCCCGACAATCCCTGTCGGGGTGACGCGTTACCTTCGTGGTGACGATTGCAAAACCCGGCGTCACACCGCATCTTGAATTCACACCATGAGGGGCTCCACGATGCTGCAGCGGGCTGCGCGGCCTCCCTTGCGCCGCATTCAGACCATCGACCACCACGTCCGCGCCGGCGTCTATCCCAACGCCGAAACGCTCGCGGCCGAGCTCGAAGTCAACCCGCGCACCATCCAGCGCGACATCGAGTTCATGCGCGACCAGCTCTGCGCCCCGCTTGATTTCTGCCGCCAGCATAATGGCTACCGTTACAGCGCCCCCACTTTCCAATTGCCTTTCTTCCAATTCTCGGAAGGCGAACTCGTCGCTTTCTTCCTGGCTGAACGACTCCTCCGCCAATACCGCGGCACACCCTTCGAAGCCGACCTCCGCTGCGCCTTCGACCGTTTCACCGCTCTTCTGCCCGACGAAGTCAGCATCAATCTTGCGGGACTTGGCGACACGCTGTCCGTGGCGCCCACGGTTGTTGCCCCGCACGACATCGAAACGTTCCGACTCCTCGCCCAATCGGTCGCCGAACGGCGTCCTCTCGACATCGACTACTGGACCGCTTCCCGCGACGAACTCACAAGGCGCCGTATCGATCCCTACCACCTCACCCTCATCGACAACGACTGGTACGTCATCGCCTACTGCCACCTCCGAAGCGAAGTGCGGATGTTCGCCCCTCTGCGGATCCGCGCCGCCGCCCTCGCCCCCGGTTCATTCACGCGCCCCGACTCCTTCAATATCACCGACTACCTGGGCGACAGCTTCCGGGCCGTCCGCGGGCGCCAAAGCCGCCAAGTCACCCTCCGCTTCACCGCCACCGCTGCCGGCCGTGTGGAAGAAAAAATCTGGCACAAGACACAACGCCTCGAAATGCAACCTGACGGCACACTCCTCATGTACCTCACCGTCCCCGACCTCATCGAGCTCAAACGTTGGGTGCTCTCCTGGGGAAGGGAGTGCGAAGTGCTGGAGCCCGAGGAACTGCGGGAACAGCTGCGCGGAGACTGCGTCATCCTGGCGGACCTGTATGGAGCGCACACATGAACGCAGTTAGGCGTCCTTTTTCTGAGCGTTGTCAGCGACCACTGCGAGAGGAGGCTTGTCCTCTTCACCGATCCGCAGCCGAAACCAAGGCGTCCCAATCTCGGCCGACCGCTTGGAACGCACGATCCAAAACAGAACCGTTGCGGCTGCGATCACAATCAGCGCTGGCGTATCGAAGTGCATCAGCAGTCTCTCAGCGTAAACGAATCTCCACAGTGGGGCCGCGGCTGATCGCCGGGAAGGAGCGTAGTGCAATCGAACTACGCAACAGCCATTTCAACTCTTCAATGAGGCCTGGCGAGATCGCCGGAAGGACATGGCGATTGCAGACTACAGCCGCGGCAGTTACAGTGTAAATGCTACCGCCATTTCAACGAATAGTTATATTTGTTGGTGTCCGATGATTCAAGCATTTGACGCAGTTTTTCGACACGCAATGGGCGCAAGTGATTTGCTCCCATATCCCTATCAGCGGCGTCTGGCGACTGCAGAGAATCTCCCATCCATCCTCAGCGTCCCTACCGGTGTCGGCAAAACCGCCGCAGCCATCTTGGCGTGGCTCTCTCGTCGCCGCTTTGCATCCCCCGAAGTCAAACGCAGAACGCCGCGCCGGCTCATCTACTGCCTTCCCATGCGGACGCTCGTTGACCAGACGGCGAACGCTGCCGGGCAGTGGCTCACGAATCTGAAACTGGATGATCCGCAGACCGGAATCCAGGTCCACCGCCTCATGGGCGGCCACGACTCCGACGACTGGTTCAAACACCCCGAACGCGACGCCATCCTCATCGGCACGCAGGACATGCTCCTCTCCCGGGCCCTCAACCGTGGCTACGGCATGAGCCGCTACCAGTGGCCCGTCGACTTCGCCCTCCTTAACAATGACTGCCTCTGGGTGCTCGATGAAACCCAGCTCATGGGCGTCGGCCTCACGACGTCCGCCCAACTCGCCGGCCTGCGCAGCAAGCTGAACACCTACGGACGCTGCCATACGCTCTGGATGTCCGCAACGCTCGACCCCGAAGGAATTAACACCGTCGACCACCCCAGGCCCGACGGTGAATGGCCCGCAATCAAGCTCGACGATGACGACCTCAAGAACGCCGGCGTTCGCCGCCTGATCGAGGCCAGAAAACCGATCGCGCCCGCCGCAACCTCCTTGACAGGCGACTCAGTGCGGAAGGGGTATGAGGCCTCGCTGGCGAAAGAAGTCCTTGCCGCCCATCAGCCGGGAACGATCACTCTCGTCGTCCTCAATCGCGTGGTCCGGGCCCAGGCCGTCTTCTCCGCGGTCAACAAACTCCTCAAGGAACAGCCTGGCCTCGAACGGTTCCTGATCCATTCCCGCTTTCGTCCCCATGATCGTTCCGCAGCTCAGCTCAATGCGCTGGATGAAAAGACTGTTCCACCGCAGGGACGGATCGTCATCGCCACGCAGGCGATCGAGGCCGGCGTGGATCTCTCGGCCACGACGTTGTTCACAGAGCTCGCCCCGTGGTCGTCGCTTGTCCAGCGTTTCGGACGCTGCAACCGGCGCGGCGTCTGCGGCTTGAAAGGCTGCCCGCCAGCGAACGTTTTCTGGATCGACATCGAATGCGCCGATGAGAAGTCGTCAAAGGACCGTGTGCTCCCCTACACAAAGGACCAGTTCGACCGCGCCCGGGATGCGATCGCCGAAGTCACCGATGTCGGCCCGCAAACGCTGGCGACTGTCGCGGTCGAAGAGCCGCGCCCGATTGTGCACGTTCTGCGTCGCAAGGATCTGCTCGACCTGTTCGACACCACGCCCGATCTCAGCGGCAATGATCTCGATGTCTCCCGCTACATCCGCGAGTCGGACGACACTGACGCACAGATTTACTGGCGGGAATGGGATCACAAAAGCGGATCACGAAGCGTCAAGCCGCCTCAGCCGAAGACGCCGGACGGTGCGATCGCTTTCCCTGCTCCGCAACGCAACGAACTCTGTTCCGTCTCTGTCGCGGCCCTGCGCGGCAAAACCGGCTTCATCAAGAAAGCGATCGACAGAGGGCTTCCGTGCTACGTCTGGGATCCGCTCGATAAGGAATGGTCCGACGTCAAACCCGATGCCGTCCGGCCGGGAATGACGATCCTGTTTCATTGCTCCGCGGGAGGATACGACACAGTCCTGGGGTGGACGGGCGATCCCACTGATCGCCCCGGAGACGTCCATGAGAAGAACGGGGATGTCAGTAAGAAGAACGCTGAACCGGAGATCCATGACGCCGACGACCTGCTCGGCAGGGGGAAACCGCTGACGCTCACAAAGCACCTAGCGGATGTCGCGGCCGAAGCGGAAGGACTGAAGTCAGAATTGTCGACCGGCCCGACAACCTTGAATGCGGATCTCCCTTGGTCGGCGATCGTCCGGGCCGCGTGGTGGCACGATGTCGGAAAAGCGCACCCCGCCTTCCAGACAGCCATGCGCGATGCAGACGCGATCCGAAAACTGACCGGGCAGGAGAATCAACTCTGGGCCAAGTCCGGCGAGACTCGCCTGCCGTTCTACCGAATCCTCAAGAGCGAATCCGAAGAGCCGGAACGCCGTCGCGGCTTCCGGCATGAACTCGCCAGCGCCCTCGCGTGGATCAGAACCCACGGCGACGAGCCCGATGCAGGCCTCATCGCCTACCTGATCGCCTCCCATCACGGCAAAGTCCGCCTCAGCATCCGCAGCATGCCCAACGAGCGGGGTGACAAAGCACACCCAAAACGGCTCTTCGCTCGCGGCATCTGGGACGGCGACCCACTTCCCGCGTTTGCACTCGGCAACGGTGATGAACTGCCGGAGACGGCCCTCGATCTTCGCCCCATGCAACTCGGAGAAACAGAAGGCCGCCCCTGCTGGCTCGCCCGCACACTCGCCCTCAGAAGTCAGTTCGGCCCCTTTCAACTCGCCTACCTGGAAACACTTCTTCGCGTCGCCGACTGGCGCGGCAGCGCTGCCGGGGAACATCGCTCATGAGTGACCATCACATTCTCCCGATGCACGGATGTACGCCGGTTCCATTGGCCGGCTACCTGAAGGCGCTCGGAATCTTTCGACTTGTGGCGGAGCAGGCCGAACCATCTGTTTCCGGATGGTGGGAGAACGATGTCTTCACCATCCGATCCCGCCTCAGCCGCGAAGGCCTCGCCGAATTCTTCCTCAACCAGTATCGGCCGACGCCACTTGTGGCGCCGTGGAATGGGGGCAGCGGGTTCTTCCCCAAAGACTCGCAGGAAGCGATCAAGAAAGTAATGAATGGCACGGCCGTTCGATTTGAGCCCTATCGACAGCTCATTCAGATCTGTCGCACTCTGTTGAGCGATATGGGACTCAGTGAAAAGCCGGACGAATTGAAGTCGACTCTGCTTCAGAACTGCCGCAATCGCTTTCCCGATGACGCATTGGGATGGCTTGATGCTGCATTCCTTCTGACGTCCGATGGCCCCAAGTACCCGCCGCTTCTCGGCACTGGAGGAAATGATGGTCGGCTTGAGTTCACAAACAACTACATGCAGCGCCTGACCGAGCTTTTTGACACCGAATCGGAACACGGATCACCCTTCCCGGCTTCATCCCCAGCTCTCGCAGAGAGCCTCTTCGGCGAGATGTCGACCGACCGAAGTGTTGCCCCTGTTGGTCAATTCGATCCGGGAAGCGCAGGTGGCCCAAATTCCGCGTCGGGATTTGACGCCTCGCCCGGGATCAACCTTTGGGACTTTATTTTCACATTGGAAGGCACGATCGCATTTGCTGCGGCGTCGGTGCGCAAACTGGAAAGCAGCGACTTTGGATCGCTGTCGTTCCCGTTCTGTGTTCGAACATCAGGTGTTGGCTACGCCAGTGCTGCGAGGACCGATGAAGCGGCGTCGCGATCAGAGATGTGGCTCCCGCTCTGGCGGACTCCATCAAGCTACGAGGGCGTGCGGCATCTTCTTTCTGAAGGGAGAGCACAGATCCACAGGCGTCGAGTCAGGAACGGCGTCGACTTCGCCCGTGCCGTCGCGACCTTGGGCGTTGACCGCGGGATTTCCGATTTTCAGAGATTCGGGTTTCAGCAGCGAAACGGGCTTTCCTACTTCGCTGTTCCTCTCGGAAGGTTTCAGGTCCGGGAGAGTCCACGCGTCAGAGAACTGTTGCCTTCTCTTGACCATTGGCTCGATCGATTTCGCAGGGCGGCAACGTCCAAGACCGCTCCCGCGCGTGCCGGACACGCGATCCGTCGTCTTGACACGTCCATTCTCAAGTTCTGCCGCCACGCTGGACGGCGTGAAACGGTCGATCTTCTGACCGCGCTAGGCGAGGCCGAAACCGCGCTGGCGACGTCGCCCAGGTTGCGGGAAGACGCGCGTGTCTCCCCGTTGCTCCTCAAGCCAGCCTGGATCACTCAATCAAACTTGCGGTGTCGCGAGTTTCGACTTGCGGCAGCACTGGCCAGCATTCGCCATGCTCATCTCGGACCGATCCGACGGCATCTGGAGCCGATCTCCCCTCCTCGCCCAACGGCCGAGGCGAAATGGTCCCTCGGCAATCCACACTGGGCGAACAATGCCAACGACCCCGGTCTCGTCACCTGCGGAGGCGGCCTGATTCGGATGATGCACGCAGTCCTGCAACGACGAATCGTGGAGGACCTGGGGCGAGGACGAACGGAAGTCACTCCCACGTTCCCGTCGATCACCGGGACCCCTGTCGCCTCATTCGATGACATCGCGGCGTTCATCGAAGGTCGCGTCGACGACCAGCTGATCGAGGATCTCTTTCGGGCCCTGACGCTCATCGACTGGCGACGAGAATCCCTCGCCCGGGTGGCCACCCAGCGGGCATCGAAGGTTGGCCCGGACGCCGCCTACTCCCTCCTGAAACTCTGTCACCTCCCGTTTCTCCTGCTCGGAAAATCGATTCCTCTTACCCCGGAGATCGTGAGGCGGGCCGTTTCTGGAGACGACCGCGCGACACAGGTCGCGGCCCGTCGCCTTCGGGCGTCCGGATTTCCGCCGGCGGTCAAACTCGCCCACTGCCCGCCGGAGCGGCTTAAGCGGATCGCGGCCGCATTGCTGTTCCCCATTCCCGGGCAGTGGAACGACTCGCTCAAGAATGTGCAGAAACAGTGGCCGGTCTTGAAGGTGACTGCACTTTCGAAACGCTGAATCTCGTCCTGACACCCTGACGTTTTCCTCCCGGAGCCAACGATGCCTCTCGATTTCTCAGCTTTGAACAACCAGCCCCGTCTTCTCTTTGAAGTGCCGCTCAAGCCCGTCCAGGGTTCAAGGTTTCAGCCGACGGGGTTTCCTGATCTCGGCCCCGCAACCTTCACCGGCTTTGATGGGGAGAATCAACCGGTCGATTGCCTGTTGGTCGAGTCCGCCCAATCGATGGCCAACCGATTGGAGGCCGTCTGCTGGGATGAAGCTCAGGGCCAGATCGCGGAACCACTCTCTGGATTGCCATACGTTGAATCAACGTTGCCGGACGGAACAAAGACCGACTCCATTCGCGAAGCGCATCGCGTGAATTCGCCTTACATCGTGAACTCAACGGGCTTCGCAACGATTAAGGACGAGATCGGATTCGAGGAGAACAAACCGTTCGACCGGAGAAAGCTGGCGAAGGCCTTGTTGAAATTCGATCCCTCCAGCTTGATCCATGGCATCTTCCTAGTGAAGGTGGGTGGTGTCGTGAGACTGCCTCGCCTGATCTCTGCGTTCATCGAAGCTGAGCGAATTGCCGTTGCGGCTACAGGTGGCGTCAAAGTTGATCGAGTTCAGCCTGCTAGCGGAGAGAGCACTCCGTACGGCAAGGCCGACGATGGCTATGGAAACGTTCTTTATCACCGGGACGAGTACACGGCCCAGAAAGTGACTGCCTTCTTCAACCTCGACCTCGCCCAGCTGCGGGGCTACGGCCTTGGCGAATCCGCCGAAAAGCTTCTCATTGCTCTGGCACTCTTCAAGGTCCAGAAATTCTTGAACGAAGGGCTCCGCCTGCGAACGGCCTGCGATTTCGAACCGGCCAGCGACGTCATCGTCAAACGGCCCGCTGGTTATCAGTTGCCCTCGCTCGAGGATCTCACGTCGGCACTGCCCGGCCTGATCTCGGCCGCGGCCGGATCGTTCGCACAGCCCCCTGTCACCCAGGTGCAGTACAAGAAAGGTGACGCCAAGAAGGCTGAGGGTAAGAAGGGAGGAAAGTCGTGATCGTCATTGAACTTCGTTTTCTGACAGGCAAATGGCACGCCACTCCCTGGGCCAGGCAGGTCAATGAAGGCGCCGTCGAGTGGCCTCCGTCCCCCTGGCGACTTCTACGGGCACTGCTTGCCGCATGGCATCAGAAATGCCACGACGCGACGGAGGAGGAGGTCCGCAAACTGATCGAGCGACTGACCCCGCCTCCCTCATTTCATCTGCCCCGTGCCTCACACGGTCACACACGACACTATATGCCGGCAGAGAACGACAAGCCCTCGAAGATCTTCGACGCCTTCATCGCGATCGATTCCAACCAGCCCGTCGTCGCTTGCTGGCCGGAGGTGACCCTGACGGAATCACAGCGCCGGCTTCTCGAGCGACTCCTGTCTGGCCTTACCTACTTCGGGAGGGCGGAGTCCTGGGTCGAGGCTCGACTCGCCGATGACTGTCGCAAGCCTCTCAATGCCGTCCCCATCGATTCGCGAAGCCAGGTCTCAGGAGACGAACTGGTGCCGCTGCTGGCTCCGACGTCTCCCGCTGAATACGACGTCTGGAAAGTCGCGACGCTCGACAACCTCCGCGACAGAAGACTTCAGGAGAAGCAGGCCGCGGCCGTTCGGAAGGGGAAGCCGCCTGAAAAGGAAAAACTGCTCAAAGCCGATCTCGCCAAGCTTGATGCGGCGGTCCCGTCGACGCTCTTCGCGGCTCTTCATGCCGAAACGGGCGAACTTCGCTCAACAGGCTGGAATCGGCCGCCGGGAAGCCAGTGGGTTCAGTACCTTCGTCCCGCCAACGCCTTCTCGGCCGATGCGACCTATTCCCTGCGCAGGCCCTTAAAAGAGCTTCCAACGGTTGCCCGGTACGCCGTCGCCGGGGCCGTTCGGCCTCAATTGACCGAAGCCCTGTGGATTGGTGAGCGGTTGCGCAAGTGCCTGATGTCACGTTCTGATGCAGCCCCAGTTTTCTCCGGAAAAACTCTCGACGGAAAGCCGGCCTCTGGCGGACATCAACACGCGCACTACCTATCGGAATGCTATGAGCCCGATCGCTGGATCACACATATCACCGTCTATGCTCATCAAGGTTTTGAGGACGCCCAGCAACGAGCGCTGAAGCGGCTTGAGAAAATGTGGGGCACAGAGAAGCACGATCTACAGCTTGTTCTTCTTGGCATCGGCGTGCCTGCTGACTTCGGCGGATTCCTGTCGACGAGTGGCGAATCCCCCTTGCTCGCGACCGCGAAGGTCTGGGAGTCCCGCACACCGTTCGTTCCCGCCGATCAACTTCGCCATCGCTATCGCATCGAACTGGAAGGCGATCGGCAAAGGTGTATGAAGGATCTCACTCGAATCGTCCGGACTGAGATGCTCCGCCGAGTGTGGCTCAAGGATTACGCAAGGTTGCTCGAAAGCGTCGACTTGATTCCTCGCGGACCAAGAATCGGCGGGACGACGACCGCTTGGCTGAAGTTCCGCCGCGAGCGCCAGTCCGGCGGCGGTGTACGACATCACTCGACGCCCTTCGGACTGAGACTGCAATTTAGCCAGCCAGTCACTGGTCCCATCGCGCTTGGCTACGGTTCCCATTTCGGCCTTGGCCTCTTCGCCGCCATGCCCTTGACCACGTGCGGCCGCTCCCAAGCACACCCTCCAGGTCTATGAAGGCCCCACGTCAGCACAAAGCATCAACCACCTCGCTGGATAAACGCCGCATCCGAGGCGCCGCACCACCAGCCAACCTCCTCTGAACTCTCTGCGCCCCCTCACGCCTGGATCCTGAATCCTTCTCCCACTCCTCTTGCACACGCTCTCCCTCGCCCCCTACTCTCGATAAGTCCTCTGCTTCCTCCTCCTGTCGGCAACAACATCGGGCGCTCTTTCCGGTCGGCTTCAAGGGACAGCCGGCCGCCATCTCAGGGACGGCTTCACCATTCGTCACAGACGAAAGGCAGCCCCAATGATTTCCGGGCCAGATCTCCTCCCCCCGGTGGCCGCTCCGTCGCTGCCCGCCGCACTCGACCTCATTCCCGTGCGGATGCTCAACGAGTTCACCTACTGCCCCCGACTCGGCTACCTCGAATGGGTCCAGGGCGAATGGGCCGAAAACCTTGAAACCCTTCAGGGAACTTTCGGTCACAGAATCGTCGACAAGCCCGATCGCAAACAGTTCCCCGCTCCCACTCCAGGCGAATCCCCTCCCCAGGACGACATCCACGCCCGCTCCATCACCCTCTCCGCCCCCAGCGAAGGGCTGCTCGCCAAACTCGACCTCCTCGAACTGGAAGGCAACACGGCCACTCCCGTGGATTACAAGCGCGGAACCGTTCCCGACAACGACGAGCAGTCCTACGAACCCGAACGAGTCCAGCTGTGCGCCCAGGGCCTCATCCTCCGCGAAAACGGCTTCGAATCCCGCGAGGGCGTCCTCTACTACATCGCCTCCCGCAAACGGGTGACGATCCCGTTCACCGAAGAACTCATCGCCCGCACCCGGCAGCAGGCGGCCGATTTTCGCATGACCGCCGCGGCTGGCCGCATCCCGCCCCCGCTCGTCGACAGCCCCAAATGCCCCCGCTGCTCTCTCGTCGGCATCTGCCTGCCCGACGAAACCAACCTGCTGCGGTCGTTGGGGCAAACTCACAGCCTGGAAGGTGAAGACGACGCAGAGAAGCCGGCCGCTGAATCGCCTCCTTCCAACCGGCTGCGTCCCTTGCTGGTCTCGCGAGACGATGCCCTGCCGCTCTATCTGCAGGACTACGGCCTGTCGCTCACCAAAACCGGCGATGAACTGGTCATCAAGAAGAAAGGAGACGCGATCCGTTCCGTCAAATTGAAAGACGTCTCGCAGGTCTGCGTCTTTGGCAGCATCTATGTGACGGAGCCCGCACTCCGAGAACTGGCTCTGCGCGGAATTCCGCTCTGCCACTTCACCTACGGCGGCTGGTTTTATGCACAGACAACCGGGCTCACCCACAAGAACGTCGAGTTGCGACTGCATCAGTACGCCGCCGCGACGGATCCCGCTCACTGCATCGCATTGGCTCGGCAATTTGTGATCGGAAAGATCAGGAATTGCCGGACTCTGCTGCGCCGGCATCTCCAGACGCCGGATAAGGAAAAACTGCTCCATCAGCTGAACGACTACGTTCGAAAAGCGGGAGAATGCGAGTCACTGGAAAGCCTGCTGGGAATTGAAGGAACGGCGGCGAAGGTCTACTTCTCGGGCTTCAAACACCTGCTCCAGGGCGACGATTCCTTCGACATTTCAGGTCGCAACCGCCGTCCGCCACGAGATCCCGTCAACGCTCTCCTGTCGCTCGTCTATTCCTTGCTGACCAAGGACTTGACGGTGGCCGTCAACGCAGTAGGGCTGGATCCGTTTCTCGGCGTTTACCATCAGCCTCGTTATGGCAAGCCGGCCCTGGCTCTCGATTTGGCGGAAGAGTTCCGTCCGTTGATCGCTGACTCCACAGTGTTGACGCTGATCAACAATGGCGAAGTCACAAGGAATTCCTTCCTGGAGCGGGCAGGGGCCGTCACCCTGACAGATGCCGGGCGCAAAGCGGTCATGGCCGCGTACGAGCGGCGCATGGAGACGGAAGTCACCCATCCGCTCTTCGGCTACCGCGCCAGCTACCGTCGGCTTCTCGAAGTGCAGTGCCGGCTCTTTGGCCGAACGCTGAGCGGGGAAGTGCCGGACTATCCCGCCTTCACAACACGCTGATCGATGTCGGCAGGCTCACCACACGAGGCTTCTCATGCGATCCGTCCACGTCATTGCTTACGACATTGCTGATCCCAAGCGCTACCGCAAAATCTACAAGGCCATGTGCGGGGCCGGAGATGCGCTGCAGTATTCCGTGTTCCGCTGCGAGCTTTCGGAAACCGAGCTTCAGAAGCTGAAGGACCAGGTCTGGCCGCTCTTGAATCTGGCAGAGGATCGCGTGATGATCGTGGACCTCGGTCCGACCGAGGGACGAGGTGATGAGTGCATCGAATTCTGGGGCAATCCAAGGGTTGTCCCACGGGATCGAACGGCTCTTATCGTCTGATTTTTGGCAATCGAATCCTGCAGTGCCGGAAATTTCCCTCGCACCGCTCGAATTCGCAAGTTCCGTAGTGAAAGCTTGTTGTGTGGACGACGCCATGTTCATTCACACATTCGTTCCACCGCAGCACCACCGCTCGAAACACGCCTTTCCGGCCGTTGCCTGCGAACAAGTTACGATGCGAGCACCGTTCCACGGTCGATGACCGTGGCCTCATTGAAGCCGCCCGGCTGCGGCGCTTGCGGCGGCTTTGACCGGCCGTTCCACGGTCGATGACCGTGGCCTCATTGAAGCCCGGGCACTGTCAGCACCCGCGTGCCCTGATCCCCCCCCGTTCCACGGTCGATGACCGTGGCCTCATTGAAGCATCTTCAGTCCGCTGCGACTCGACGCGGTCAGTCCGCCGTTCCACGGTCGATGACCGTGGCCTCATTGAAGCACGAGCTCCCTCCCAGTCTCCGTGCTTCAGCCTCCAGCCGTTCCACGGTCGATGACCGTGGCCTCATTGAAGCGGCGACCTACGTCGACGATGTCGAGAAGGCTCTCGACCGTTCCACGGTCGATGACCGTGGCCTCATTGAAGCTTCGCCCTGGTGCGGTCTTTCCATTCCACGACCAGCCGTTCCACGGTCGATGACCGTGGCCTCATTGAAGCACCGGCAGGTCACCGGCTTCCTCGCGGTCGCGGAACCCGTTCCACGGTCGATGACCGTGGCCTCATTGAAGCTATCCTTGGGACAATTGTTCTGGACTAGGATTGTCTGCCGTTCCACGGTCGATGACCGTGGCCTCATTGAAGCCCGAACTGTTTGGCGATTCCGACAACGTTGAAAGCACCGTTCCACGGTCGATGACCGTGGCCTCATTGAAGCGTCCATCCGTCACAGCGACAGAGAGACGCGACCTGCCCCGTTCCACGGTCGATGACCGTGGCCTCATTGAAGCTGCTTCGTCGGGTTCGTCATCATCGTATCCCTCGCCACCGTTCCACGGTCGATGACCGTGGCCTCATTGAAGCGAATCAACGGATGTCTGCTGTCAACGGATCACGTCCCGTTCCACGGTCGATGACCGTGGCCTCATTGAAGCATCACCATCCAGCGCCGCGAGATGGGCGAGGAGACCCGTTCCACGGTCGATGACCGTGGCCTCATTGAAGCACCCACATCGTTGTGATGAAGGCCAGCACGAACACGCCGTTCCACGGTCGATGACCGTGGCCTCATTGAAGCCGAAACCCGCGAGCCCCCCGCCCCAGAAAGTCAGCACCGTTCCACGGTCGATGACCGTGGCCTCATTGAAGCAACGCAACTATTCAATAACTTCCCAAGCCATCATGCCGTTCCACGGTCGATGACCGTGGCCTCATTGAAGCTGTTCCGCCAGGATGAACGCCCCGACTTCCTGCAGCCGTTCCACGGTCGATGACCGTGGCCTCATTGAAGCACATCCGGGGCCTCAGCGAGCGATGCCAGAATCAGTCCGTTCCACGGTCGATGACCGTGGCCTCATTGAAGCCCGGATCGGAGCCGTGTCGATGGTCTGGAATGCCGCCCCGTTCCACGGTCGATGACCGTGGCCTCATTGAAGCGTGGACATGACCCCAGTTACTACACCAAAAAGAAGACCGTTCCACGGTCGATGACCGTGGCCTCATTGAAGCCCGTAGCTGTTGGCTGCCATGACTATCACCCAAACCCCCGTTCCACGGTCGATGACCGTGGCCTCATTGAAGCTTTGGGCGCGCAGCGGTACCAAAAGGCGTACCGCGAGCCGTTCCACGGTCGATGACCGTGGCCTCATTGAAGCAGAATCTCGCCCTTGCGGCGGTTCGCCCCGGATGAGCCGTTCCACGGTCGATGACCGTGGCCTCATTGAAGCCCGGAATGCCCACGAATATCTCACAAGTCTCGCATTCCGTTCCACGGTCGATGACCGTGGCCTCATTGAAGCAGGATGGACTTCGCGAGCCGCATCACGACCATCGAACCGTTCCACGGTCGATGACCGTGGCCTCATTGAAGCCTCCTCAGACTCTTCGTAGTCTCCTGCATCACTCCACCGTTCCACGGTCGATGACCGTGGCCTCATTGAAGCTGGGCCGCCCGCTTCGACCTCATCAGCCGCCCCGCGTCCGTTCCACGGTCGATGACCGTGGCCTCATTGAAGCCTGCGGCGTGTCGCCGATGAACTGGAGCGAGACGGCCGTTCCACGGTCGATGACCGTGGCCTCATTGAAGCTGGGCGGTCTCACGCGTCCAGCGTGCGGTGGCCTCGGCCGTTCCACGGTCGATGACCGTGGCCTCATTGAAGCCGGCCCTACATGCTCGCAAACCTGCAAATGTTCGAGCCGTTCCACGGTCGATGACCGTGGCCTCATTGAAGCGGCCCACGCCTTCACTGTTTCGTAAGGCTCGTCAGCCGTTCCACGGTCGATGACCGTGGCCTCATTGAAGCCCAAAGAGCCCCTGCCGCATTGCGGGTTGTGCGTACCGTTCCACGGTCGATGACCGTGGCCTCATTGAAGCGAGCAGGCCGCAATAGTTGAGATCCGTATAGCCAGCCGTTCCACGGTCGATGACCGTGGCCTCATTGAAGCATCTTCATGCGTCACTTCTCCTTGCGAGGGCAAGAGCCGTTCCACGGTCGATGACCGTGGCCTCATTGAAGCTCTTTGCTGCGGGGTCCTTAGTCCTTCTTAAACCCTCGGCCTCTGGCCGAGGACCGGAAGAGGTTCGGACCG